>OGGR01000100.1_pt1 | contig 76763 bp, 74 predicted proteins | sample 1571321 | NCBI WGS metagenome assembly OGGR01 (sample SAMEA2582048, study PRJEB24529) | metagenome | biome: Human gut stool | place: China | collected 2011 | reverse complement strand
TTCTTTTGTCGTAAAGGAACGTTCTTCTCCATTCACCCACACCCTTCTCGCTGTCGTATCGATCTTCAGACCACGGATCTCGATCACATCATTTTCTTCTACATTGCTTCCGATCAGACGCTCATAACGGGACAAATGCGCCTTCACTCTTGCCACCAGCTCACTCGGGCTGAATGGCTTTGTCATATAATCGTCTGCTCCCAGTCCGAGACCACGGATCTTGTCAATGTCATCCTTCTTTGCAGATACCATAATGATCGGTGTATTTTTCTGACTCCGCACTTCACGGCAGATTTCAAACCCATCCACTCCCGGAAGCATCAGATCCAGAATGATCAGATCAAACTCCTCTTTCATTGCCTTGTTAAGCCCTGTCTCTCCGTCATTTGCCACTTCTACCTGAAATCCGCTCAACTCCAGATAGTCCCGCTCTAAATCTGCAATACTTTCCTCATCTTCTACAATCAATATTTGAAACACGTTTTCCTTCCTCCTTATTAAAACAGATACCTTGCCCATCCAAGCAGATGCTGTACCAAAAATATTTTTCTCTGACGTTTCTTTGTTAATTCGATTGGCTCTACATGATATGGATCACGATAGGTTCCATCTTCCAATACCTGGCGGGACACTCTTTCATATTCCATCATGCCCTCTTCCAACTGTTTATTAATATCTTTACTGCGAATTACAAGCATCAGTTCCGTATCCAGATATGCACTTCTCATGTCCATATTAAAGGAACCGATTACAGACAGATCATCGTCAATCAGAATACTTTTTCCGTGGTATGAATAACCGCCTTCATATTCCCAGATATTAATTCCTGTACTTAAGATTCTATTTCTGTTTTTCGCATAATCGGCAGCCCCAAATGGATTCCCATTATTCGCAACTGAATTTGTCATGATAGAAAAATCTGAAACGTTCTCTGCAATCTCCTCCCATGTATTATACATCATATCATTACAGATAATATATGGCGTGTGGATCTTCACACGATTTTTTGCATTTTTCATCAATTCTCCCAACTGATACCACACTACTGGTTCTTTGGAACCTGTGTGAATAGGATTTGACACTAATGCAATCTTTTCTGTCTCAAAAGTTTCGTCCGTGTAATCGGTATCGCAGATTCTTTCCTTATTCTCTTCAAAATATTTCTGATAGCCGTTCTGCAGCTCTAAAACTGCGTTCTTTACAGATTTTCTATTTGCCAGTTTTTTATTGTCATGAAAATAACCACTGTCTTCTTGTTCCCATATCGTTTCAAAATACTCTAACAACTGGTTAACTGAATTTTCTTTCTCAGGTTCATCGCAAACCACTAACACGTCTCTGTCATAGTTCTTATGTCCCGGAAAATCACCCAGGAAATAATTGTATGTATTTCTTCCCCCAAGAATATATCTCTTTCCATCTGCAATCAAATATTTATCATGCATTCTACCCATTATTTTCCACGGTTTCAACGGATTGGCCTTATTATACAGTTTAATTTCAACATTCTCATGGGAAGATAATCCATAGAAATACGGATTTCCTTCCATATCAATCCAGCTCTCCATTCCATCTACTAACAGACGAATATGTACACCTCTGTCTGCCGCATCATGCAGTGCTCCTAAGATCAATTTTCCACTTTCATCGGATTGAAATGCAAAAGTAGAAAGAATAATTTCCTTTTTTGCATTCTTGATTAAACGCACTCTTTGTAAAAGCGCTTCTGGATTCTTTTCTATGATTACTGCCCGTTCTGTATTTTCACTGCATTCGTTCCATGACCCATTTTTTGTTTCTTTTTTGGTTGTATTGGACACTTCCGGCTGCTTTTTATATGCAACGCAGATTCCGAGCAATTCATAAAAAGCCACACATAAAAAAATTGCCAGTATAACAAGAAGGATTTTACATATTTTATGCTTTTTCATTGTACATCACCCGATTCCTTTTTATTTCTTATTCTTATTCATTAGCAATACAATACAATAGAAAACTCAATTTAACCTCAACAAGGTTTGTTTTTTCATCCATGCAAAATCTTCTTTGTACAACAGACTGTTAGATATAGCAAAAACGGCCTTTCAAAAACAGTTAACTTCTAGATCAACTGTTTTTTGAAAGGTCGTTTCATCAGATTCTTATAGCAATCCAGCAAATAATCTCATAAATAATTGTCCCAGTCGCAAATATGCACTTCGTCCGGTTTGATATTGGTCTGTCACATCACGACATTCTCCCATCGTTCTTATCAGATCATTTTTTATTTCCACAACTGCCTGACAATCTGCCATAAAACAGCCGTTTTCAAAATGGTGATATAAACTTCGATAATCCAAATTAATTGTTCCACAAGTTGCCATACAGTCATCTGCCACACTCATTTTTGCATGACAGAAACCAGGAGTCCACTCATAAACACGAACACCATGTTTAACTAATCCATGATAAAAAGAACGAGTTACATTATAAATGAATTTTTTATCAGGGATACCAGGTGTGATAATTCTTACGTCTACCCCTCGCTTAGCAGCCAGACATAACGCATGCGTCATTTCATCTGTTATGATTAGATATGGAGTCATAAACCAACAATATTTTTCAGCTTTATTTATCATACTGATATAAACTTCTTCTCCGACCTGCTCATTATCCATAGGACTGTCTGCATAAGGCTGAACAAAACCTGTTTGCTGTGCTTTATAATCGTAATGAATAATGTATTTACTAAAATCAGTATCATTCGTAGCTTTTTCACTAACAGCATTCCACATTTCTAAAAATGTCACTGTAAGCGACTGAACAGCATCTCCTTCTAAACGAATACCCGTATCTTTCCACTGTCCATACGGGTGTGTGTAATTAAAATATTCGTTTGCTAGATTATATCCACCTGTAAATCCGACTTTTCCATCAATAACTGTTATTTTTCTATGATCACGATTGTTCAAAAACAGATTTAAACCTGGCATAAACGGATTGAATACACGGCAATGAATTCCTATTGTCTCCATTTTTTTCACAAAATCTGTGTTAATAAAGCCTATAGAACCCATATCATCGTAGAATACTCTAACTTCCACACCTGCTTTTACTCGCTCTTCCAGAACATCTTGAATCTTATGCCATGCTTCAGCGTCTTCTATCGCATGATATTCCATAAAGATAAACTTTTGTGCTTTCTCCAAATCCTTAAGCTGTGCCTCTAATCCTTTCACTGCTTCATCAAAATACACAATATCCGTATTCTGATAGATTGGATACTGCGAATTTCTTTGTATGTAACTTGCTATATTTCCTGCTTTCGGAATTGCTTCTTTTATTCTGCTCAAACACTCCTGACTGTCCGGAAGCATTGGTAACAATTTGCTATCAATTTCTGCATACCGCTCACGCATTTTATGTGTGCCACCATTCAAACCAATCAACAAATACAGGCCTACACCCATAATTGGGAAAATTAGAATTAAGATGACCCAAGGCATTTTCATAGAGGATGTCTTATTTGATGCGTACAATCCCAAAACCAAGATCCCACTCAAAATCCTTGTAAATAAATTTATGACTTCTGCATATTCATTCAAGCGTGTTACGATAGTAATAATAAAAATCACTTCCAGAAGAATGCAGATTATGGAAAAACACAGCCGTTTTACCCCATTTTTTGTTTTTGCTTTGCCCTCTAAAGTATCTTGTTTCATATATATTCCGCCTTCCTACTTGCTCAGTTTTCTCCCTAAATTTCGTGGAACATACCAATTTTGTCTTTTATTCTCTGCATTTCATTACACCGGACTGGATAAGTTTGGTGCGGATGTCCTCATACAGTGAAATAATTTGATACTTACAAGTATATTCCAAATAGTCAGAATTGCAATAGGTAACATGAGCCGTTTTCAACTGCCAATGCAAATCTTATTTGGTATGCCCGAAGATCGTCGCAAATGTATTCCTTCAATGGTAACAATCATGGATATTAGTGTTTATCTGGAGATTACCAAAGGATAAATAGAAGCAGTATTAAAGCCGTTCACCATGCAGATTTTCCAGCGTGGCAAACGGCTTTTTTGCTGCCCCTATATTTACAGGTAGGAGGAATCGAAGAAGTCTTTTAATGTAATTCCTAAACCCTGACAAATTCTTTCAATCGTCTCTACGCTCAACTGACCTCCCCGACGGGCAGTTGTTTGAATCGTGGAATACGATATTCCGCATTTCTTTGCCAACACACACAGATTCATATCACGCTCTTGCATCAAATCCTGAACACGCTTGATCGTATCCACGAAATTCCCTCCCATCTTTTTAGTTCAAAACTTTTCCAACGATCTCGAATCTTTGCTCTGGAGATATAATAATTGGTGAATATTTGGTGTTAAGAGAGACCAAAACCGGTTGATTGTGCACCACGCCATAGCTGTCGGTAAGGAATTCTGCTTGGGTTTTATCCGGGGTATGTTCATCGTATTTTTTCAGATATCCACAGTCATCATATACGAATATCCCGATATCCCCGCATTCAAGTTCTTCGCAGCGCTTTACCCATACGATTTGTCCGCTATGATAACGTGGCTCCATACTATCACCGCTAACGTATATCCCGAACTCGGCACCAGCCGGAACGCTACTGGCAGGCACTTGTATGTGCTGGAACATTTCACCCTCAAGAAAAGCTCCTAGACCTGCCGATACTGGCAGCTCTGACACCGGCATCATTATATAGTCGATTTCCGCAGGCTCTTCTGTGTCTGGCTGGTAGCGCCGAGATGCAATCAAGTCCATTTCGTACTCAGCGACTTTTTTTTGCCCGATGTCATTTAGAAGGGCGGGTTTCTGAAAGCTCTTTGTAAAGTAGGAAGGACCCTCTTTGATGTTCAATGCGTAGCAGATTGCAACTAGTTGATAGATGCTGGGAGCGGTATAGCCTTTTTCCCATTTGCTGATTCCTTTATCACTGACATCGACGCCATAGTTGTAGAGAAGTTCGGAGAAAGCTACAAGTGAATAGCCATTCTTTTTTCGTACAGCTGCGAGAATCTGACCAACCTCATTGCTATCCCTCGCAGCGACTGCATCATAGCGCACTGTGGATGGGGCTATGTGCATTTTGGTGAGCGTGGTTTTCTTTTTCATAACAAGAACACTCCTTTGTGATCCGGTAGCCCTATTATAGTATAGAAAATACAGGAAATCAACAAGAAATCTCTAAAATAGCGACAAATGCGTAATTAACATCTCCATAAAGTAGGTATATAATCGAATCAAATCCACGAATAACAGCTTTTTGGTGTTGATTCTGGACCGAAATCGTATTTGTTCGGTGTTTTTAAGAGGTGATATTATGAGAAAAGAAAACGTAAGATGCCCGATGTGCGGAACCATGAACTATGATGTAGATCTTGATGCAACCGATGGCTGGACAAAATGCCGTCTGTGCAAAGCGGTAACCTGCTCTATGGATGAGTGGAAAAAACATACAGTGTCCGTTCCGCTGTTGAACGAAAAGCAGCTCGTGGCACGCAGCATGGTTCGCAAGTAATACACGCTGCGTTCTGATAAATCTGCAAAAAAGGAGGATTTCTGATGTGTGGTGATTACAACCTTCGCCGTGAGAAAAGATACGTCGAAGTGGACATTCGTTTTACTCCTGATGGCAAGATCCGCCCTCTTGCCATAAACTATGACAAGGCTCACACTTATGGCATTGATCGTGTCTTGGCAGTCAAGCACGGTACATCACGTTTTGGCGTGAAAGGGCATTGCTTCACCTGCCTGATTTGCGGGCAGAAGCGGAATCTTTGGCTTGAGCAGGGCAAGTGGTTCGTGGAAGCCTACTGCTCCGTGCCGGAAAGCCGTGCTTCGTAATGGCAAGGTACTTATCCCGCGCAGACCTTTCGCGCATAGCGGGTAAGTATATCGACCAGTACTATACCCGCTTCGGGATCAGCAAAGATGCCCCGGAACCCATTGACCCTGAACGGCTTGCAAGCGCTGTTCTTGGGCTGAATGTGAAAATGCTGCCGCTATGTAGCGATGGCAGCGTCCTCGGACTTACCGTTTTTCAAAGATGCGGTTTTACCGTAACTTTAGGGGATGGTACAAAGCTTGTAGAGATATTCATGCCGAAGGACGTTGTGATCGATTCTGCCCTTGCGGCAGACGGCTGCACCGGATGCCGGAATTTCACGATAGCGCATGAAGCGGCACACCAGATTTTAGCTGACCTGTTCCCGAACGACTACGGAAAAGCAGCCAACTGTCGCGGGCACATTGCCTATCGAGAGCGAAATGGTCAGCCCTCGTGGGAAGAATGGCAGGCAGATACCCTTGCAGCAGAGCTGCTGATGCCAACATTTCTGATCAATGCCGAAATAGAACGTGTAGCGTTGACTCTGCCAAATGGGATTCTGTACAAATCAGTGTCTGACCCTAACTATGAAAAAATTCTGGAGATGGCTCAACGGATTGGGGTTTCTTGGTCTGCGATCAGGATCAGACTGCAGCAGATGCAGGTTATAAGAGGCAAACCCATCCACTGCCATCCATTGGACATCATCCGATTTGGAGAATAAACATGATTCAATCAAATAATCGTCCTTTTAAAAATAAACCGCTGAGCAATATACAGCAGGCACAATTCAGCATCGGCTGGAGGTTTTGCCCCGTTTGCGGACACAAGCTCTACCAAAAAGATGAGAGCTGTTCAGGCACTATCCGCATAAAGTGCCTCAAGTGCGGCAACGTAGCAACGGTTGATTTAGCCTACCGCAGGCGCTGACTTTTTTAGACAAAACACAATTTCAAAAATCGGGTGCATTGCACCCTGAATATGGACTGTTCGTCACCGAGCAACGGGCCATTGCCGCAAGGCAATGTATGAAACGCGCACCAAATAGCCGGGCAACAGCTGATAGAGTGATTCTGCTTTAGAACCGCTCTGTTAGTTGGTTGTCCGGCTATTTTTTTAGCCTTCAGGTAGCCTGCTCCCGTAAAAAGGAGCAGGCTTTATGTTTGTCCGTTTTTCGTGGATGCCCCAAGCGGCGAAATATCCGTAGCCTTCCAAATTTTCGACTTTTTACGCTTTATCGAAAATTTGGAGGTTTAACATGGGCTTCAACTATGGTTTGGAAAAGAAGAATTTTGATAGTCAGTGGGCTATGACCCGCAAGCAGTATGAAGATGCCGGTATGAGCAGCGAAGCGATTCAGGCAATGTACGATTTCGACTGGTCTGTTTTTAACGCTAATCGCTCTTACCAGAACCATACGCAGGAAATGGCTGCGCCGTCCTTTGAGCAGAGCGAAGAATCCTACTCGCCCTTGATGAACAAGTATCAGGAAGCCGTTTCCGTTACGGATACTTACCACGAAACTAAAAGCCGTTTTGCATGGATTGGTGAGATTGAGAACGAGCAGTTGCTTACTGCACTCGAAACTTTGAAAACCGAAGATTTGGAAATTATCACCATGTACGCTTACGAGGGATACGACATCACTGAAATTTCTAAAGTCTACGGCGTATCTCGGCCCACTATTAGTATCAAAATCAAGAGAATTACTAAATTTTTGAAAAACTTCAATTTTAATGCTACGAATTGACCCTTCTCGATGCCTACCAAGTGAAGGGACAATTTTCCAAGCGGCACTCGCCGCAGGGAAAAACGTCCGACCTCATGAACCTTGAAAACTGAATAGTTCCGTCATCTGGTACTCCGATAATGATACTTCCGTAATTCGCGGCCCGGTCACAAAGCAGACGGGGTGGCTGAAATGCCAATGAAGCGGTACAAGTCCGCTGCCAGATGTTCATGCCCCACTCGCAGGGGGCCGAGGGCGAATATGCGAGACCTTTAATCATATTGATCCGGGAGCTGCCGGGTACGTTCTGTGCATCCGGCAGTTCCCGTTTTTTACGTATTCTTATTTATTCTTTACCCGAATATCCACTTTTGATACATAGGAGGACACTTTTATGGACGAGTTGAACCCCACGGTGCGCGAGCAGGAAATCTACGAGGAGATGGAGCTGACCCCTGAGATGGTCAAGTCCATCCGCACCCTCTGCGGCACCTGTCTGCGGCACTTTGTGGATGCAAAGGCTTTCAAGATCGCGCTTGTACCCAGCGCTGACCGAAGCATGGACACCTGCACCGTCTGCCAGATGAGGCGCGGCTATGATTATGTGGTCATGCACCGCTGACCCCAACCATACCACCATACCTTGAACGAAGCCCGCTGTGGAACATCCGGCAGCGGGCTTTGCACATAACAACATGGAGGTACAATTTTGCAGCAAAACTGGAAATTCCAACGCGGAGACATCTTCTTCACCCATTTCGGGGCGAGCACCGGCTCGGAACAGCACGGTGACCGCCCGGCGGTCATTCTTCAGAATGACGTGGGCAATTACCACTCTCCAACCCTGATCGTTGCGACCATGACAAGCAAGGCGGAAAAGAAAGTAAATCAGCCGACCCACTGCCTGTTGGAAAACGCAGGGTTGAATATGCCGTCTGTTGTGCAGGCAGAGCAGATCTTCACCATCGACAAAAGCCGGGCACTGAAGTATCTGGGGCATCTGACCCCGGAGGAGATGCGCCGGGTCGATGATGCAGTTCGCATCAGCCTTGCGCTGAACCCTATGGGCAGCATCAAACTCTCTTGCGCCATCCTTGCAAAACACCCCAGAATCTTCTAAACTTATGATGCCTAAGCAAAGGACGTTTGGCTGCGAACAGAAAGGAGCATAACTATGACAAATGTGGCCGGACATTTAAGAGAACAAAACGGTATGTATCAGATGATTCTGAGCTGGAAAGACACAAATGGAAAGCGCAGAACCAAATCCATCAGCACAGGACTTCCGGTTAAAGGAAACAAAAAAAGAGCTGAATCTCTGTTGCGTAAAACACAAAAAGAGTTTAACCCTGAAACGATGCAGCAGGTTTCCGACCTGCCGGTATCGGAATATCTGAACCGCTGGCTTCGGGAAAGCGTGATGAACCTTCCGCCCGAAACCTATGGCAGATATGCTTATGATCTGGGAAGAGTAGTTGTCCCATACTTTGAAAAGAAGCGGCTGTCTTTGAAAGCACTTTCTCCGCGCGATCTGGAAACGTTCTTCCGCTATGAGCGTCAGCAGGAGGAGGCCAGTGTACAGCAGCTTCTTGATTGGCACAAGGAGTTGACCGATGCCCTGCAATATGCCGTCGCCAATAATTGGCTGAAGGTCAGCCCCATCAAAGAAGTTGACCCCTGCCTTGATAACTCCCCGGTACTTTTCACCGACTTCATCACGGACTGGTTGAAAATGATGAAGTCACGAGTGGAAATCACAACCTATACCAGCTATGAAAGAGCAATCATTCACAAGATCGTCCCATATTTTGAACCGCTCCACTATACATTACAGGATATGGAACAGCATCCCAAATACATCCAAGACTTCTACCAGCATGAGTTGGATCGTGGCCTTACGGCAAACACCGTCATTCACTATCACGCCAACATCCGCAAATGCTTACAGTATGCTTTTCAAATCGGCATGATCCGTTCCAACCCGGCAGATCGCGTTGAACGTCCTCGTAAGGAAAAGTTCAAGTCGGAGATTTACAGCGGTGAAGAACTGGAGCAGCTTTTCAAAGTGATTCAAGGTGACCCTTCAGAGTTTGGCGTTATCATGGCTGCATTCTACGGGCTGCGGCGCAGTGAAATTGTTGGTTTGAAATGGGATGCCATTGACTTTGAGAACAAGAAAATCAGCATTCAGCATACGGTTGTGACCGCAAAGGTCAACGGAACGGTAACGGAAATCGCACGAGATAAGACAAAAACAAAGTCGAGCTGTCGGACACTTCCCCTAATCCCTGCCTGTGAGCAGATGCTTAATAAAATGAAAAAGGAGCAGGAGCAGAATCGGAAGGTCTGCGGCAAAAGCTATTGCACCGATTATCTTGACTATATCTATGTAGACCCGATGGGAAAGCGGATTCGGCCCGACTTTCTGAGTCAGCATTTCCCGGATTTTCTGGTCGCACACCAGATGAAGCGTATCCGCTTTCACGATCTGCGCCACCCGTATGTCAAGCACACGACAAAAATTTTTAGCTTGCGCCTGATGGATTTTCAAGCGCAGGCTTATCCTGATGCTCGGCGAAAAACTCGCAGAGCTTGTCAGCTTCATCAGGGAGGACAAAGCCAACGCCCTGTCCGTCCACTCTGCAATAGAAAGCGATTTTCATGTTCGCCACCTCAATCGAAAATGTCTTGGATGCGGAAATACTGTTCGATGTAGTAGCCGGTGTCGATGGTGTTCCGCCCCAAACGGGAGAGGTCTTTCACAATGACGCAGTTGACGTGACCAGCCTCAATATCTGAGAGCATCTGCTGAAAGCCCGGACGGTGGAAGTTTGTCCCGGTCGCGCCGTTGTCAATGTAGGTATCGTACACGCTGATCTCCGGGTACTGCTCCAGATAGCGGGCAATAATCATCTGCTGGGTTTCAATGGATACGCTGTGCGTGTGGGTATCCTCCACCGAAAGGCGGACATAGATCGCGGCGCGGCAAGCGGCGTCAGCCTCCTGCACGGACACCGCACCCGTTTCTTTTCTGCTTTTCCTTGCCATGCTCAGCCCACCTTTCTCTGTTCGTAATCTTTCTGCTGCGCTGCCAGCGCCAGAAGCTGCAACGCCTTTTTGTATTCGTCCTCATGGGTAAAGGTAATATCCAGCTCCTTCTTCCCACGGACGCGGATGCTCTGTACCATGTGAATGAGCGCCCTGCGGTCTAAGGTTTCCAGCGTGGAGAACTGCGTAAACTGTGAAATCCAGCGGTTGCGCTCACTCCGGTTTTCCAGCACCTCCGTGAGTTTTTCCTTGAGAACGCGGACGCTCTCGCGGATGTCCTCGGCCTGCTTGGTGTACTTTGCCTTATAGGAAGCGTATTCTTCCTTGGTAAGCATACCCCCCACAAGACTCTCATAAAGCCGTGCCTTGAACTCCAGCACCTGCTCCAACCGGCGCTCGTTGTCGGTGATGTGGTCGCTGTATTCCTTGGCAAGCGCCTGATTGATGCTGGTCTGGTCAATGCCGGTCAGCAGCGCCTCCAGAGAAGCAATATTGCCGATATAGGCTTTCAGGCTGTCCCGCACACAGTCGATCAGGCTGCTTTCTTTCAGCATGACCGGATGGGCGCAGCCCTTTTTCTTGCCGGTAGGACAATAATAGTAGTGGTACTCCTTGCCGTTCGCGCGGTTGGTCTTGCGGGTCATGCGGCTTCCGCAGCACCCGCAGATCAGGATACCGGAGAACAGGTACACCGTGTCCTCGTTGGGAGAAGTCCGGGTATCCAGTCCCTTGATGCGCTGCACCAACTCAAAATCCTGACGGGCGATCAGCGCTTCGTGGGCATCCGGGACACGCACCCACTCGGAGGCGGGGCGCTGCTCCATCTGCTTGATCTTGTAATGTGGCGTACCCTGTTTGCCCTGCACCAGCGTTCCGGTATAGGTTTCATCCTGCAAGATGCGGATGATGGTGGTAGCCGACCATTTGCAGTCGGTCTTGTCCGCATAGCCCTTTTTCGCGTAGGGCAGGCCGTTGTTCTTCTTGTACGCCAGTGGGGAGAGGATACCCAGCCGGTTCAGCTCCGATGCGATCTTAGAGGCGCTTGCGCCCTCCAGCCGCATACGGAAAATGTCGCAGACAACGCGGGCGGCGTAGGGGTCAGGGACGAGCAAGTTCTTGTTGTCCTCGGCTTTCATGTAGCCGTACACCGGGAATGCGCCGACGAAATCGCCGTTGCGCCGCTTCACGTCCAGAGAAGAACGGGTCTTGATGGAAATGTCCCGGCAGTAAGCTTCGTTCATAATGTTCTTGACCGATACGGTCAGATCATCGCCGCTGTCGTGGGCGGTGTCGATGCTGTCGGTGATGGCGATGAAGCGTACCCCGTAGGCCGGGAATACCCGGCGCAGATACCGGCCAGTTTCGATGTACTCGCGCCCTAAGCGGGAGAGGTCTTTTACGATGACGCAGTTGATGTTGCCATCGGTGACATCCTGCATCATTTCCTTGAAGGCTGGGCGGTCAAAGATGATGCCGCTGTATCCATCGTCGATCTTTTCGGAAACGACCTCAATATCCGGGTTGCGCTCTACAAAGTTTTCAATGAGCTTGCGCTGATTGGAAACGCTGTCGCTTTCGCTGGAATGATCGTCGGTGTAGGACAGGCGGATATAAGCGGTAGCTTTGTATTTAGGCATGAAAAAGCACTCCTTTCTCCCGGACTGCTCCCGCATGAAAAGAGTGGTTATCTGGCTATTTGGTTTTCATCCTTTTCCACACCGATCATAGCACTCTCTGCGGAAAAAAGCGAGGATGTCGCTCAGCGCAAAATGCCTTGCAGACATTCCTCCAACGTAACGCCGTTCCCGGCAAAGCAGGCGTTTACCACAAAATCGCCGCAGCGGAAGCGGTAGGGATTTTTGATCTGGCGGATAAAGGCGGCAATGCGTTCTTCCTTGGGAAGATTTTTGTCAACAGATACTTCCCGGATGTCCACCAGCTCATCCGTGTGGATTTGGGTTTCGTTTGGCGTCGGCTGCATCATGGCGATCTCCTTTCTCGGTTTGGTGGGTTTCCTCAAGGTCACATGAATACGCTGACGGGGAAGCCCGTCAGCGCATGGTATCTGACTTTGAGAGGCGGCTGTGCGGGCAGAATTGGAGCCACATAACATAATGGCGAATACCGGCGCAGCCGCTCTGCTTGTCCATTTGAGAAAATCCATCCTATTTGCCACGCGCCCCGGATAGTGGGCACGATGCAGGCCGCCCTTGGCAGGGCTGTCATAACTCCACGATACCGTTGCCTCAAAGGGCTGGCGCATACCGCAGGGTTCCCCCTCAAGTCTGTGGGAGGGCGTGAGCAAGTTTCATTATCCGCCGCGCTGTCATCGCGCCCGATTTGCCGAATCGGGTCTAAGGCTGCGTAGATCGCTCGGATGGCTTTTCCGGAATCACCTCCTTGAAGCCATCGTCGTGGCGGCGCGCCTTATGCCGCTATCACGCGGGTTTTGTGCCTGCATCATGGTCTATTCAGTTTTCAACGTTCAACGAAAGGCTTCGTGGAGAATGTCCCTTCACCTATCGCCGATTTTGGGCCACTTTTGCACCCTGTTTTCAGCAATCAGGGAAAAGTTTTTTCATTTTCTTCATCGCCGCACCGATGCTCTTGGAAATATTCTGATGGCTGACGCCTTCGGCTGCGCCAATCTCATCAACCGTCATCCCGTCCACGAAATACATCCACACCCTGCGAAACTGCGTATCCGTCAGGTGCTTCCGAATCTGCGTGACCTTTCTGACGCTGCGGTGGATTACCTCTGCCCGGTCATGCACCTGCTCCATGCAGACATCCACGGCAGGAATGGAGGCCGCTTCCTCGGTTAGCTCATCCAGCGCAAGCGTGTGATTGGCATAGACATGAGCTTCCTTCTCGGAGGCGTGATAGTCCTCGTCTGACAGGGATTTCCATTTCAGAAATTCTTTCTCGCTGGCAAAGTCCTCACAGGTCAGGCGGGTGATGGCTTCGTTGGCATCCATGTAAACAATGGCGTTGGGGTCTTTCTTGTTCAGCGCATAGCTGCTCTTTCTGTTAAACATAATATGTCCTCCGTTTCGGTGTTGGGTGGGTGGTGAACCAGACCAACACCGGCGGAGAACGACAGCCGACAGGAAAACGTAAAAAGGCGCTCGAACAGGCATGATGACCTGTTCGAGCGCCTTGCGTGCGAGTGAAAACATGAGTAACGAATACTGTACCGGGAGGGGCTAAATCACGGATGAACCAAACCGCATAAAAAGAGAGCTGCAACTCACTTTCGTGAGTGCAGCTCGTCTGGGGGATAGCCGCGTGCTTTTTGAAGTGGACGGCTAATCGGTGCTTATGCTTTTTTACATGACCGCGAGCGGCCTTAGCAGTATCTCCTGTTCATCCGTGACATCATAAAATTACCTCCAACTCGCTGAATGTGATTTGCGGCTCATTCAATGTGAGCTTCATGTGTATTTAAGTGAATTGAGGCTCACCCTACAATGTAGTAGAGGTGATTTACAATGAACTTTCTTGACCTGTTCGCCCAAAAGCTTCGCGAAAAGCGGGAGCAGAAAAAGATTACGCAGCGCGAGTTAGCAGAACGGCTTAATATGTGTACCCGAACCGTCATTGAGATTGAAAAGTGTAAGAGCAATCCGAAATTTGAAACGGTTGCGCTGATCTCGGAAGAAATGGACATCAGTCTGGATGGAATCGTGTTCCACGATAGAGCGCCGCAGACCGTTGCCAAGTGCGTTCTTGATTACTTTGCAGGAAAGAGTGAAGAAGAGTCGCAACGGTACATAGACCTGTGCATGAGCGCAGATAAGCTGAAGTGATGTACAGGGGAAAACAAAAGGGCCGATGATTGTCTTTCATGTAGAGCAGCCAGTGGGCTTATATTTTCCCCACTGGCTGCTCTTGTCCGCACAGTTGGAACGACGGGCATTAGTATCCTATTTTTCCTGTTTGTGTGCATCCCGGATCTTTTCAAAGGTGTCCTGACTGATGGCGTGTTCAATCCGGCAAGCATCTCGCTCTGCAATTTCAGGGTCAACGCCAGCTGCGATAAATTGCTCTGTAAAGAACTGATGCCGCTCATAAATTTTTTCGGCAACATTCCGGCCTGTTTCGGTCAAATGCAAAACGTAATCACTATCTACCGTTAAAAAGCCCCCTTCACGCAAAGCCGACACCGCATAGCTTACACTGGCTTTTGAAACTCCAACACGCCGTGCAACATCAATAGAGCGGACAGCACCGTGATTCTTTTGAAGAACCAGCACAGCCTCCAGATAATCCTCTCCGGACGCATGAATCTTCACTATTGTCTCCTTTATGCAAGGCTCCAGCCGGAGGACTTTTTACGGATATTTACAAAATCCTGATAAATCCCGGCTTTTGCTATAAGCTCGTCATGGGTTCCTTGTTCACTGATCCGTCCATCGGCAATCACCAAAATCTGATCAGCCTGACAGATGGTATTCAGGCGGTGTGCAATCACAAGCAATGTTTTACCATTTACCAGCTCATTGATTGCCTCCTGGATATAACTTTCATTATCGGTATCAACACTTGCAGTCGCTTCATCCAGAATGACAATCGGCGCGTCTTTCAAAATACAGCGGGCAATAGAAATTCTTTGCTTTTCGCCGCCGGACAGGGTTGCGCCACCTTCACCGATGACTGTCTGGAATCCATCCGGCAGCGCCATGATAAAATCATAGCAGCGGGCTTTTTTTGCAGCCTCATAGACTTCTTCCTCAGTAGCGTCCGGTTTACCCATGCTGATATTGTTGTAAATGGTATCCTGGAACAAGTACACCCTCTGGAAAACCATGCTGATCTGTTCCATCAGTTCAGCGAGAGGTACATCCCGAATATCTGTACTACGGATTGTCACTTTGCCGGATTTCACATCCCACAGACGCGCCAGTAAGTTTGCAATCGTGGATTTGCCGCCGCCAGACGGTCCCACAAGTGCGGTCATGGTATTCTTCTGCATAGAGAAGCTGATATTGTGCAGGACTTCCTTGTCCTGATAGGCAAAAGTCACATTATCAAAACAGATTTCCGGTGAGCCGGAGCTTTCATTCGGAATATGTGCCGTCCCTTTATCCGGCAACTCTGTTTCATTCAGAACCGCTTCAATACGGTCTAAAGCAGCGTTCATAACCGTGAGGCGCGAGGCTTCTCCATACAGTGCCTTTAACGGGCTGAACAGATCAAAGACAAAGAGCAGAACGCCAAGCAGATAAGGCAGCGAAAGGGAACCGCTTTGCTGAAGCCAAACGGAAAGCGCAAAAATAGCGGCGATTCCGACTGCGTACAAAATATTCAGGCCTCTTGTCCACGGCGTCATTTTACGTTCAAAGGCAGTGGATGTATCTCTGGAACGTCTGAAATTCCCGGTTAATTCCTCCGACTTTTCGCCAATCAGGTTATAGCTCTTAATTACGCTAATCCCCTCTGCAAAGGAAAGAACTGCGTCCGTCAAATGTTCGCTTTGATCCTGTCTGCAAGCTGCTTCTTTTAAGGAAACCTCGTTCATCCCTTTTGCGGTAAAACATGCCAGCAGCGTTACAGCAGCCGCAGCCAGACCAAGCCGCCAGTCCAGAAAGAACATAAATACCAGCAAGATAAGTGCAGAGAGCATGTAGCTCATCATATTGCCAAGTGTACTCATGGCAATTTCTTCAATGAATACCATATCCGTACTAAGTACCGAACTGATCTTGCCAATGTTGCCCGAAGTAAAATAACCCATCGGCAGCTTGCGGAGATGACCGCCGAGCTCCATCCGCTTATCCGTAAAAATCATATATCCGGCAGCGCTTTGCAGTCTGTCACAGAGATAATGGACAATCACCTGTGCAGCCACAACGCCAACAAGTCCGATACCGATATACAGACATTTTGTGCCTGTCAATGTTTTCTGATAGAATCCAGAGAGCACAAGAAAGGCTAAAAAGATAGGCATTTTTGAAAGTATGGATTCGAGAAAAGCACATACGAAAGCCCCCTGAATCCGGCACTTATACTTGCCGGAGAGTTTTAGGATTCTTGAAAATAGTGCCAGCATTTATTTTCCCTCCTTTACAGCGTTGACTTTCCATTCTGCGCTGTCCTGCGAGGCTTTCCACAGTTTTTTGTATTCCTCACAGGTTGCCAGCAGTTCAGCATGAGTGCCGGTTGCCGCCAGTTTGCCATGTTCGATCACACAAATCTGATCGGCGTTCATAATTGCAGGAAGTTTGTGGGCGATCACAAATAAGGTCTTGCCTTTTACCAATTCCGCAATCGCAGCCTCCATCTTTTCCTCATTCTCCGGGTCTGCATATGCAGTCGCTTCATCCAACACGATGATAGGAGCGTTTTTCAAAATGGCTCGCGCCAAAGAAATACGCTGTCGTTGACCGCCAGAAAGCATTTTCCCGGCATCTCCCGCCATCGAATGAATCCCCTGCGGCAGCTTTTCAAGAAATTCCATGCACTGTGCTTTTTTCGCCGCTTCAAGGACTTCTTCATCTGTAGCGTCTGGCCGCCCAATACGGATATTTTCAAGAATGGAAGTATTGAATAAATACTGATCCTGCGCCACGTAGGAAACCTGACTGTTCAATGCCTCTAAGCTCATTTCCGTTATTTTTTGCCCACCAATGGAAATGCTGCCCTGCTGCGGGTCGTAGTAGTGAATCAGCAGTTTCGCCAACGTACTTTTTCCGGAGCCGGATTCACCAACTAAGGCCGTTTTCTGTCCTGCCTTTGCAGTAAAACTAATATCATGGATAACTTCATCCATTGTTACCATCGGCTGTCCATCAGGTCCCGGCTGACTTTTCTCATACCCGAATGTAATGTGATCGAAACAAATGTCGTAATTCTTCCCATGAAAAACGGCGTCCGTCTGCTGTAACGGCGCTGTTTCCAACACTTGCTCCAAAGCGGCAATCTTATAATTGAGCTGCGGCATAGTCGGTAAAAAGCTCAAAGATTTCAGCAGCGGAATACCAATACTAAGCGACAGGCAAAGCACCAAAATCAAATCCGGCAGAGTGGAGAATCCACAAAGTACAAACCATGCCCCCAAAGGCAGAGTAAGGATAATCGTACAGGGTAAAAGGCTGCTGTAAATTGCCATCCACGGCCATGCTGCCTTATACCATTCCAGCGTATAGTCCCGATAATCGGAAATGTCTTTGCGGAAACGCTCATAGGATTCTGCGTCCTTGTTGAACACTTTCACAACTTCCATACCGTTGATATACTCAATAATGGTATTGTTCATTTTCTGCCCAGCCATGTAATACGGCCCCATTTTCTTCATACCAACGGAATACATAATCATCATAGCCGCAAAGCTGATCGGAATAGACGCAAGAGATAGCAGGGCCAGTTTCCAGTCGATGAAAAACATAGCAACATAAATTGCAATCGGAATCATCAGGTTTGCAATCCCCTCCGGCAAAGAGTGGGCAAGCAATACTTCCAGACTGTCCACATCATCCACAAACAGCTTTTTAATTGTGCCGGTTCCCTTATCCTGGATAAATCCAAGTGGAACTGCTTCAAATCTCTTTTGCAGGGAAGTGCGAAGCCGGAGCAGCGTGCTATAAGCGGCCTTATGGGATACATCCAGTCCCCAGCCATAAAGAATGGCCTGTAAAATAAGGCAGATCAAAACGCCGATTACCCGTATGCACACATATTTGGTATCAACGGCATTGCCCATGACAAGAGGCGAGATCACCTGATAGGCCAGCACAAAGGGAAGTACCCCCATCAGGACGCTAAGCAGGACGATGAAAGTTGCTATATATAAGTCCTTTTTGTGCGGCCCGGCATACTCAAATACTTTCTTGAACATAACAAAGCCTCCAATCAATTAAAGTATTGTTTTGAAAGTGACAGCAAGATTTCCGGGGTTAAGACCTGATTCTTAATCGAATCCTGACCATCAAGCTGTAACACTTCTGAACAGGTGCGGGTAATAAATTCAAAATCATGCGACACAATGAAAATAATCACACCGGCTGCTGCAAGCTGCTCGATCAAATGGCTTACCCTCACCATAGAATCGTAGTCAAGGCCGCTGGTGGGTTCATCAAAATAGATGACCGGACTGTCCTTGACAATGGCAGCGCCTATCGTCACCCGCTGTTTCTGTCCTCCCGATAAGGACGCAGGATGACACTCCCGGTATGCGCCAAGTTCCAGAGCCTCTAAAGTTTCCGTGACTTTCCCGGAGCAGTCATTTTCAATTCCCAATGATAATTCTTCTTCCACGCTGCTGCCAAAAAGCTGATAATCGGTATCCTGCATGACAAGATAGGACAGGTTCCTTCTCTGGCGCGGGGACAGCTTTTTGCCGTTATAACGGATACTCCCGGTTTTCTCTTTTAGAAGGCCTGTCATAATCGAGAGCAAGGTGGTTTTTCCGGCTCCGTTATGCCCCAAAATACCAATCACATCACCTTTATGGGCTTCAAAATTGATATTCCGTAAAACATCCGGCCCCTTTTTATATGCAAAGGAGAGGTTGCTTACACTCAATCCATCATTGGATTTATGTGCCGGTTTTAGCTGATACTTCGCTGCCTCCCGTTCTGGATAGACTGTACGCAATCCGTATTGGATACGGGTTTCATCGGACAATGAGCAAAACTGTTCTCTTGTGAAGCTCTGTATAAGCCTGCCATCCTGAATCAGATATGCCCGGTCAAGCAACTCCCTCAAATAGTAGAAACGATGCTCAACAACAATAATGGTATATCCATCAGCTTTCAGGCGCTTCATGGTTTCTGCCAGACGTTTTGTGGCAGCATAGTCTAAATTCGCTGACGGTTCATCAAAGATATATACTTTAGGCAAAAGGGCATAGACTGAACCAATCGCGATCTGCTGCTTTTCGCCGCTGGATAAATCAAAAATACTGCGGTTCAGATAATCGCTTAGTTCCAAATCCAGCACCGCTTTTGCAATGCGGTCAACGGTTTCCTCACGGGAATACCCCATATTTTCGCACCCGAAAGCAAGCTCCCGTGTGGTATCTGTCATAAAAAACTGTGAACGTGGATCTTGGAATACGGTCCCCACCTTACCCGCTAAATCAGACGGCTTCAATTCCAGCAAAGAGTGTCCGTCCAACAGAATATCCCCCTTTGACTCTCCGGGGTAGAAATGTGGAATCAACCCATTCAGGCAGCGAATCAGGGTAGTTTTCCCGCACCCGCTCCGACCTGTCAATAAAACAAATTCGCCTGTCTGTATTGTCAGGTTCAGATCTTTCAATGTAAATTTATCCCTTTCCTCATAGCGGAAAGAGAAATTATCAAAGGTAATCATCGCTATACCCTCCATATAATGATTTCCCCAATAGAGGTATGGTCGAGGAACAGAAGTAGCGCTAAAAAGACAATTCCCAGCGCAGTCACTGCATACTCTTTCCACGAAAAACGGACAGGGTTCAGCGCATATCTCTTTCCTTCCAGTTCCAATCCCCGCGTTGTGCCGGATGCTGCTAATTCATCGGTTACTTTCAGGCAACGCATCAGCAAAGGGATCAGAATATATTCAATCGTAGCAAGCGGATGGATAAGTTGTTTCCATACCGTATCACCGATGCCGCGAATGTCCATTGTATTACGAATCATGCGGTATTCAATCCGTAAAGTAGGTATGTAGCGGAACATGACCACTAACGGAATTGTAACAGCCTGCGGCAATCGCATGCGTTGCAGCGATACCATGAGATCATCCATTTGTGTTGTGTGCAAAATCCATATTCCCATCATTGCAATAGGAACCAGTTTCAAAATGGTCACACCAAACACACTCATGATCACGCTGAGTACCGGAATAGAAACATACCGCAGTAAGGCATTGAGATAGGCAATGACAATATAAAAAATCAGCATCTTGGCGGCCCATTTTCCGCCATTGCCGACAGCAATGAATAGCGCAAAAGATGCAACAAGTACCAAACTGCAAATTTCGCCATTCAGAAAATAACTGACACATCCGATCATAATCAGCAGCGCAACTTTGCACCGTGGGTCTAAAGCTGCCGTTCTTTGAAATTGTCTTTGTGTAATGAGTTTCTTTGTGTTTTCTTCCATACTGTTCTCCAAAAACAAGCGGGGCTGACATTGCAGCCCCGCTTTTGATTCAGGCACTCTACTGACAAATCTGGCGTCTGTCAGTTTTCGGAGCTGTTACTTCACCGATACAAGTCCGGCCTTAATAAAGTGCTTCTTCAATGCTTTCTGGCCGATGTAACCGCCAATCAAGCCACCGAGCAAGCCAGCCACTATAATGACAACAGGCATAAATCCAGATGTAATGCTAATCATGCCATCTATGTATTCCTGCGCAATGTTGTTCTTTTCCATCGCCCCTACAAAAGCGTCCTGCAGGAAGCTCATAGGCCCTACAATTGCACCAAAAGCAAAGATACCGCTGAAAATCGTGTAGGCAATCATCATGGACTTCATTGTGATTTCTTTTCTTCCCATAATCAAAAAATCACAAATGACACCGCCTACAATCAATGCAACCGGGATAAGCCAAAATCCGCCGACCAGCAGGAACAGGATTCCCTGGATTGTGCCGCAGATGGTGAACACGCCTTTCTTCGGGACTTTTGCCAGCAACAGCATCATCACGATTCCGTTGGGGATTGCTACGACAGCAGGATAAAATACGTTGGTAACGGGTCCGGCAATGCTCATTACGGTGCTGATAATCATGCAAATGATCCACATGAGCGCAGTCAGAACGCCGATCAGGATAAAATCCTTTGCATTCAACTTCTTATTCATGGTTGTTCCTCCTAAAATTAAAATGCGTTGTGTGGTTAGAGTGTTCTAACCACACAACGCATTTTAGCAATTTCATGCCCAATATCCAACCCAAAAGCAATTTCATTCTACCCAAAATCGGTATTTATTTTGGGTATGCAAAGCACCTATTTGATTCGGCTGGCCTCTCGATAATCTTTTGGCATAACTCCATACTTTTTCTTAAATGCAGCAGAAAAGTTGCTGGGCTTTGTATAACCCACAAGAACCGCTATCTGCCCAATGTTCATATTGCTCTCCAATAACAATCCTGCGGCTCGCTCTAACCGCTGCTCAATAACATACGCATGAACCGAAATGCCGTACATCATGGAGAATCCCCTTGATAATTTAGAGACGCTGATTTGAACCTGCCTTGCCAGTCCTTCACAGCTTGGCGCAAAGGCAAGCTCACTGTCAATGATTCTCTTTGCCTCGATGATGCAATCACGTTCACTTTTTGATATGCAGCAGTATTCCGGCGAGAGGATTCGCAGCTCCAACACTTCGCTCAAATATACTGACAGCAATTCGTGGATTTTGCTTTCCAGAAACAGATACCCAAGCCCACCCCGATAATGTGTAAAGTCTTGTAACTCTGCGAAAATATGCTCCATATAGGGCGTTATGCTCACCTTTGAAATTCCGGTTAGCAGTTTCTTTTCATAGACGGTAATCTCGCCATCCTCGAAGTAGTCCTGTAATAAACGTTTGAAATATGGAACGGGAATTTTGATGTTCTTAAAATAGAAGTCGCTGTTTTGCGCATAACAGAGAGACTCCATTTTCCCGTGTCCACGGTAAATGCAGGATTCTCCCTTTGCAAGACAAGCGCCCTCTCTGCTGCCTGCAATATTCCACGACACGCCGTCGTTCAGGCAGAACAGCATTTGAATATAGTCCTCGCTGTTAATCCCGCGCACATTCATGTCAGAAAAATAATTCATCTTCCAGTCTGAAACAACGGCACCCTGTTTTGTCACCACCTGCGCAATTTGTCCGGTTCCCATATCAGAAGGAATCGGGATCGTTACGGTCTGCGGTGAATTGGAGAGCAGATCCCGATAGAGGTTGTTCATGTATTCGCTTGTCATTGGATGCCCTCCTTTTTTCGGTTAGCAGTGACTAATGTACTAATATAGTTTACACGATTTACGCCTGAAAGTCAATTTTCAGCACGAATGCAAGCTGCTACAGAAAAAATCAGGGACGTTCCCGCAGGGGCAGAGTGCCATGTCGCGCAGTTCGGGTACGACGAGGCGCAGACGCAGACACGGTCAACCGGCCGCGTGCGAGGCGAAGCGTTACGCTATATGCGGCATCGAAAACCACGGCTTCAGAGGGGTTACGAACGGGAACAAGAAACTGGCAAGCAATGCAAAGCGGTACCCACTTTGCGAAAACAAGCGGATTCCGTTTACACGGAGCCCGCCTGTTTCATGCTTGTTGGGGCGCTGCCCCAATCCCCGCAGAACACAAAAACTGTGTTCTGGAACGATGGATAAATCCATCGGCTGCGCGATTTTTCAAATCGCTTGTGGGCGGGCAGCTCAGCGCTGCTCCGCCTCTTTTTCCCGTCGTTCATTCGCTTCCTCCTGCTCCTTGTCCAACTCCAGAATACGGTCGATATTGGCCTTGGCCGTCAGCAGCTCTTTCATTTCCTCACGGGCTTTTCGGTAGTCGGCATAGGCGGCTTTCTTTTCCGCCAGCAGCTCGGCGTACTCGGTATTCAGCGCCTTGATGGTGGGCAGCTTCTTGAAGCCCAGTCCATCAAAATAGTTCTTTGCGGCCTTGTGGATCGTGATCTCGCTTTCATGCTCTGCAAGAAATTTCTTGGAGTACCCGGCCTTGCGATAGGCAACGTAGGTATCGCGGGTCTTGGCGTAATTGACAATATGCTCCCGCAGCACGGCAATCTCGGCCATGCGTGTTTCCGCAGCCTTAATCCTTGCGGAAAGCTCGTTGAAGTGAGCGGACGCTTCCGCCGCTTTCTCTGAGAGAACGGCGTAATCTAAAAGCTCATGGTTTTGCAGATAGGCCACCGTCTGTGCCATCTGCTTCAAATTGAACAACGTCGCCCAACGCGCATAACCGGCACCTTTGCCAGCGCGTAATTTTGTCTGAATGTCCACCAGCAGATTCCCGCTGCGCTTTTCCGGTTTGACCGGCGCGGCGGCGTTCTTTTGCGGCGTATGCGCCTTTTCACCTGCAATCACCGCGCGGAGATCTGCGGGAGTATAACCGTCACCGAGGGTATCCATGCGAATGGACTTTTTCTGTTCGCCGCCCAGCAGGGATGGGACTTTTTTGCCCTTGACCTCATACCCGGCCTGCCGCAGCAGCTCTAGCAGCGTTTCAAAGCTATCGGGCTTTTGTGTCAGCGCATCGTCAATGGCCGCGCATATCCGCTCCCGGTGGGAGGGGTTCTTTTTGTCGCCCAGCCACTTGTTGTAGCTCTTGCCGTGGCGCTTCGGATTCTCCACGATGGAGTAGCCGTTCTCGATGCAGATGGTATCGTTGAGCCGCCGCACGGCGCGGCTGCTGCCCCAAAAGTTTCTGAATTTCCGGGTCTGGCTGAGTGCGGTGGAGTTCCAGATCACATGATTGTGAATATGGGCTTTGTCGATATGGGTGCAGACGATATAGGCGTGATTGCCCTTGGTGAAGCGCTTGGCCAGCTCACAGCCCAAACGGTTCGCGTCCTCCGGTGTGATCTCTCCGGGAACAAAGGATTGCCGCAGATGGTAGGCGATCACATCATCCTCGCCGCGCACTCTGCCGGTCTTTTGGATGTACTGATTTTTGGTGAAAAGAAACTCGGCGTCGGCGATCCTGCTATCGCATTGCCAGCTCGTAATTAACCTGCCGCCGTCCGTCTTTTGTGGATTTTCGGTGTAGTCGAGGATGTCGCTGATGGCCTGTCCCACCGTGCGGCCTTTGCCGGTGTGCAGGGGCATCAGGCGCGAGGTTGCCATGTTGAACACCTCCTTAAAAAGCAAAACGGCCTGCCGCAGCAGACCGTTTTATGATTAGGAATGGTAGGGCGGGTCAGATAAGCTGAGCTTTCTTCATTATTGGCCTTATTTTCTCAAATCAACAACTTCCCAGTCAGCATCGAATACGCCCTTACTCTTTTCATAAGTTTCCGCCTGCATTGCTACGCATAATAGCTTTTTAGGCCTACTCATACCAACATACGCAAGCTTACGACTGGAATCATATAGACTTGAGCTCCCGCAGCGACCAACACCAAAGTACGGAAGAATCCGATTCAAATCGGATGCGCCCTGTCTATCGGTTTCAAGATATAGAGTCGCATCATGAGTTTCACCTTTAACGCCGTGAATAGTGTCAAATATAATTCTGCGGCCTCTAATAGGATCAATCAGCACATTTTTCTCGGCTATATCTGCATGATTAACACTAGTGGATTCTTCGAGAAAAAACGCTGGAAGGACAGTAAATATATCAGTTAGGCTCGGATTTCCAATTCTCAGCAATTCGTTTATCTTCTGCCGCAACAATTGATCTACCGAATGTCTATCAATTGTTTGTATCCTCGACATTTCATATATCCATTGACGATACTGCCCTCTGTATTTTTCGTCGAGAGCATTTTTCATTGCTACTATGGTATAGTCTTTTCCTGATACAGGGTGCTTTATTGAAATGTAGTGGAATACTCGGCACAAAAGCCTACGAACACTTTGCTCTGCCCTATACAATTTCCCCTCCAGCAAATACTGGACAATCTCATCTACTAAAACCCAGTAGCTATACTCGTTTTTCTTATTTGCTGAACCGTCAAATTCAGTCCAATAGCTCCCAATTTTCAAACCGGACAAGTCCTCTCTTTTTACTGCTCCGATAGCCTTATATATGCCATTGTTGTCGTAGAGTTCATGCCTATCTAATGCAGAAATGAATCCGCCAATAACTCTATCAATATTTTCAGGAGAAAAAACAAGCAAGACTGGCTTAACGCCTGTCGCCCCGGCAAGCGTTACGATATTTTTCTCGCCCTTTTTTAGCTTGCAGATTACGTTGGCAATTTCTTGGTTAAACCTGCAAGACGTAATAATTGGTAGAAAGTCAGGCTGCGGCATCCAGTCAGGGGTTGTATCTTCTGCTGAATTGTAGATGGCTTGATCGGAATCTCCAATTTTGAACACTGCACATTTTTGTGGGTCAAATATTGCATCTATGGCTTGTCGCTGAAGATTATTGCAATCCTGATATTCATCTATAAATACATACTGAAATCGTGACGAAAAGAGGTTGGCATACTCTGCTGGTAATTCACCAATGGCAGTGCTTGCATATACATAGGCGTCTTGATACCGTATCATTCCTTCGTTTTCAAGAAGTTCGACCAGCAGTTTTTTATATTGCTCAGCAGAAGCCTTCCCAGCACCAGCCAACGGCTTTTGCTGCCTTCCTATGCAAAGCGCCCCATCATCTCGTATGTATAATGCCTGTGTGTGATTGATTCGTTCTGAGAATTGCTTGCCAGTTTCAAAATTATTCTTTGTTACATAGTCAAGCGTGCTATACTTTGCGTCATGCTGCATCTTGCTAAGCACTTGCTGGGCAAAAGTCAGGCTATCAACCACTTGCACATTCTGTCCAGAGATGTTTCGCAAGTATGGCATCGTCACAAATCTGTCAATAAACGACTGGATGGTACCTATATAATTTGGATAGCTGAGAAGCCTGTCCGCGTAATCGGAAAGCTGGGTTTTGATCTCATTGACGGCGACATTTGTATGAGAAAGCACACAGATTCCTGCACCGTTTTCGAGCGGCATTCTATCCGCTAACAATTTCAGTTTTGCGAGAAGAACCGTTGTCTTTCCGCTGCCGGGACAGGCTGCTACATCAGTTGAATGCCAACAACGTATAACGTCCTTTGCATCTTCCGGAAACTGTGCGCCATGCGGCAAAAGGATTTCTTCTACGGCTTGAATGTCTTGGTCGGAAATCTGCCATTCCATCATAGAATCCTCCTATCTACACCGTTTCTCCTGCTGCATATTTGATGGCATTCACAATATAGCTTAAAAATGGATCATTCTCTATTGCAGATTTCAATGCTGCCTCTTTGCTTTCGTCGGTTTTGAATCCATACAAGTCGAGATCAAACATCTTTTCTTGCGTCAACCCAGCTGGAATTATGGATACTTCCCAACGCAAAAGCGAAGCTAAGCACTGGGCAACGATCGCTTTCAGGCTGCTTTTTCCATCGTCATTAAGCATTAAATCATAAATATGGTATGCCCTCTCAGCAGCGGAGAACTCCTTCCACGCCTGCGCTTCTGCTTCGGCATCACGATTTGCTTCGTCAATCTTGGCATCAGTCAGCGAAATATGCTCTTGCGCATTCAGAATTTTTTTCCCGTAATGAACCGCCTTATGGAAAACATCCGAAAGGCTGCTCAGGGCGATGCAATACTCCAGCGTCCATCGAGGTGAAGTAAAGCCGCGTACGGAGCCATTTGTATATTTTCTGTCTCCTTTTTCTTTAGCCTGCAAAGATTCAGCTTTCTTCTCGTTGAATGTTTTCTCCTTAGTCGTTGGCTCGACATCGTATGGTCTTACATCACAATCTGTTATTACAGAAACAGGTATTCCTATATCGGTGCCGTCTTTTCTTACCATAATTCCGCTATATCGAAGAAAAGCTGTGCTCCCAACATTTACAACGGATATTCCGTATTTCTCCAATGGATAGCCGAGAATATCTGCAACAACAGGTATCAAAATATTCTCTGCATCTCCCTCGACCATTATGATACCCTTAGCAAAAAACAGATTGGCCTTTGTTGAGTCGAGAAAACGCTGGAGGAACAGGTAATCGCCCTTTTGTAATCCAGTTCGCCCTTCGGCCAAATCATATCCGGTGCCATTCTTCATTAAAATCAAATTCTTGAGGTTGATTTTTGATGCCAAAATGGGGCTATGCGTGGATATGATAATTTGGACATCATTCTCGTTATACTCGTTCTGGAGATAACTGATTAGTCGAAGCTGCGCTTGCGGATGCAGATGGGCTTCCAATTCTTCGATTAGAGCCAGTTTCAAGCCGCCATCTGTATCATCCTTAAGGAGCAACAACTCCGCCGCAATAAATAGCAGATTCAATTCCCCAAGCCCGGGATTGATCTCAGGAGCATTCAATGACAGGGACTCCAGTATAGCTTTTAGCTGAATATCCGAGGTTTTTAATTCTGCATCACTGGCTTGGCCTTTATCACTAAATGACTCTAAATTACTGCGGATCGTCTGGAGAATGCGTTTTCCATCCGTATCACCTATAAAATAATCCTCAATGCGTTTATTCGCATCCCGAAAAATATCGAGAACCGCATGTTCTTTTTTATCTTTGAAAACAGGGTGATTTAGAAGTATTTGCGAGATTCTGGAACCACGTCCGGAACTCATTTCCCGTTCGGCATCACGGAGTGGTTTCAAATAAACAGCTTTCAGCAATTCTCTTGCTTTTCCATCAATTGAAATTCCATCGTCTATATCGCCCACACGCAATTCCTGATAAATTTTATGTCCTTCTTTCCATGCGCGATAATGAAGTTCAAGCGTATATTCAATGCCATTCTCCGTTTGGTTGAATGAAAGATATTCGATAAAGTTCTTTGCTTCGTTCTGTGTAAAATCTGAAATCGTACAATCGATCTTGAACTCTGAGCACGCATCTTCGCCAACAGGCTTATAAAAATCCTCATCTGACGGCCGGATATACTCATTGCTCTGTGTCAATAAGACTAATTTTAATGCGTCAATTACGGCGGTTTTTCCCGAATCGTTTTCGCCAATCAGCGCGTTTAGTCCTTTGTGAAAAGTGATTTTTAAGCCGGGAGCGCCATCCACAGATTTGAATTGGCGAAAGTCATATACTCTCAATTCGGATATAATCATTTTTTCACCCTCACTTCCAGTTACAAATTTGCAACGAAATTCAGTGTATCAATTTACGATACAATTTCCCGTTTTTGACCTTCGTATGTCGATATGAGCATTCAATGCAAGAGCAACGCTTATCCCTGTGCCAGTTCATATAGGCTGCGGATGGATTCCATGACCGTATGCCACGACAGGTCGGCAGCATAGAAGAACTTCTTCTGATAAGCCCGCCACAGCTTTTCCATGTTCGGGTCGGCCTCGACTTCATCAAAGGCCGCAGGCGCGTCGGCAAGGTACTTCTCTGTACCGCGTTTCTTAGCCGTTGCAATGAGCGCCGCACGGAGATCGGCGGGTACGATGCTCTGGCCGTGGAGCTGACCCAGAATGTGCAGATCATAGAAATCTCTCATGCGGGTGTTGGTGGTAGCGCGGGATACAACAGTTTCCAGCTTCTCGGCCAGAACGGTTTCCAGATTGTATGCCCAAATCTCGATGGAGCGATCCTCCAGCATCAGCTTGAAGCTGTAACGCACCTCGCGGGGCGTGATGGCGTCGCCGGTGGAAATGTCGATCTTGAGCGGCGTTATTACGCCGTCAAACTCCGTTTCCATGCTGACGCGGATGCCCGGATACTCAGCCTCGTCCATGATCTCGGAAATGCGCTTCACCCGGAACTCCACGCCATCGTCCACCGGTACGGAGATGATGGAGGCAATCATATTCTCCACTTCCTCGATGCCGACTGTCGCACCCTTTACGGTCGCGTCAATGTCCATCGTTGAGCGGGCGTCAAGGCCGACCATTGCAGCCACCAGCATCCCACCTTTGAGGATGAACTTGTCCCGATATTCCGAAAGAGAAATGCGCTCCAGAAAGCGCTCCATCATGTAATTGCGCATCAGGATTTGCGCATCTGCGGATTTGTCCTTGGAGAGATTGCGTATCAGGTCTTTGAGCTGCCGTGCAGTCTTAATCATAAGAGTACCTCCAAATACTGCCGAAGCAGTTTTTCAACACGGAACATCTGCGCATAGCGCATCAGCTTCCGCAAGTCCTTGTCTTTTCGTTTTGCGTATTGCTTGAGTGCATCCTGAAAGGTCTGCATCTCGATTCCACTGCGGCTGCGGATCAGATCGCAGATGGTACGCTCCATATCATAGACGGGAACCGGGTTGCCAAAGGGCGTGTTCATCGTGACGATCCCCACATCATGCAATTCTTTCTTGATGGTGTAGACCTTGATGCCGTCTGCTTGCAGGCTGGCAGGATTGTAGCCGGTCTTGACCGTGATGGAATACGGATTCGGCTCCCGGTCGGTCAGGTCATGGAAAAACAGCGCGCTCTCATGGGAGAATACAGCCTGCGCACAACGAAGGTGTAGCAGGTACATGGCGTCCGTCCATGCATCTGGCGAAACATAAACGCCATGCGCGGCCTGCTCTACGCCGCGCTGCTTGGCATAGGCGTAAAACGTGGACTTGGCAATACCGATTTCCAAAACCTGCGCGGTTTTGACGATCCCATTGTTTTGCTGAAAAAGCAGATCAAGCCGGTCGTAGGCGGTCATGTTATCACTTCCTTCTTGCTAATATTATATCCGAGATTAGCAAGAAAGTAAACAACGATTTTAGAAAAGAAAGCCGAGGCGTTCGCCCCGGCTTGCGCTTTAACTATGGATGAAGTTTTTCATGGCAGCGTTCACGTCTTGCAGCTTGCCAAGCCCCTGCACCGCCAGCAGCGGAAGTCCCATCGGGCTGATTAGAAACGCCAGCACAAGGAGGATAATGCCGTTTTTTACAGAGTAGGTAATCATCACGGCGAAAGCCAGCAGGGAGAGCAGTCCGCTTGCCAGTTTGAACACGAAGCCGGAGCAGGACAGCAGCCCTGCGCACAGCCAAACGAACAGGGAAAGGATAAGCGACAGCGGCGCAAAGAGAATTTTCAGGATAGATCAGTATTTGATTTTTGGGTATTAGATTTCTTAGTATTTAATTGCGCGGGATTATCCGTATCCGGTGCCTCCGTATCCGGGTTATCCAGATACGGGTTTTCCGTATCTGGTAAAGTCGTATCCGGTGGAGAGGGCTTTCGGGGCTTCTCGAAGATGGTGTACTCCGTGTCGGAAATGCGCCCGTCCTTGCCGCGAAGCTGACGGCGGATGATGTAGCCCGCCAGCTCCAGCTCCTTGAGCGTTTTCCCGATGGCGTCCACGCCCTCCTTGCAGATTGCAGCCAGCCCCCGCGTGGTGTAATTCCACTCGTCGGGGAGGGAGAGCATCATGGAGAGCAGCCCCTTGGCTTTCAGGGAAAGATTGCTGTCTTTCAGGTGATGGTTGCACATCACCGTGTAATCCCGCGTCCGTTCAACGCGAAATACAGCCATATTGCTTCAATCCTTTCCGCAGGGCAGTCAACCTGTTTGGCCGTCCTCCTCGGCAAACCGCGTATCCAGCCGCTTTACGCTCCAGTTCTGCTTGAACTGTCCCAGCGGGCCGGTGCCGAACTGCGCCAGCGCACGGCGATCCAGCTCCAGCAGCTTTTCCCACAGCTCCGGGTGATGCTTTCGCAGCTTCCGCAGCTCGTCGATACGCTGGAACGGGCAGCACCAGCAGGACGCACGGTGGTAAATCTCATACAGTCCGCCGAAGTCAAAGCCACGATCGTAACAGGCTTGGAGCGCCTGCGCCTCCGTGATGCCCCATTCCACGAGGGGATACCGCTCATTCTTGCAGCGCCACTCTTCATCGGCGGCGATGCCGACGTAGTGGATCGCGCCCAGCTCGCCTTTGAGCCGGTTGACCTCCTTGGTGATGAGGTGCGTTTTGAGCTGCCCGGTACACCAGCGGACGCGGATTCCCGGCCAGCCGTTGCCGTAGGGCGGGATGCCCAGCTTTGCACGGTTTTCCAGACTGCGGGGCTTCTGCTTGGGTTCGTCGAACATCAGGTATTCAAAGCCCTTGGGATGCCGCAGCGTGGTAATATGGATGCCGCGCTCTCGGAAAAGATGCTCGTCCAGTTTGGCAAGGTGTTCGTACATTTCCGGGAACTCCATGCCGGTGTCCGCTGACAGCACCATATTGATGGGCATATCCCGTTCGATCATCAAAAGCAGCATGGCGGTACTGTCCTTGCCACCGGACAGGCTGACGGCGTGAAACTGCTTGCCGTTTGCGTTCTGAATGGTTTCCCGCATGGGGAAGCCGCTCCGTTTTCACTCCTTTCCCGCATCACAGCTCATAGATGGGCTGCTCATGTTCGTAGTAGGGATCGCACAGGGCGGCAAGCTCGGCCACCAAGTCCTCCAAATCCAGAGAAATCTCGCTGTCTGCCCAATCGCTGCCCTTGTAGACGCGATACTCGGTGACGTATTCGCCTTCTCCGGCGTTCACGCTGAATTTGGCAACGACGGCAAAGCCCATATCCTCCAGCAGCCACAGCTCCATCGACCGGGCGGCAAACACCGCGCCGATATAGCTGTCACCCACGTCCTCATAGAGAAGCGTCGCTCGCTGCTTGAACAGCTCAGCGCTTCGATAGTCCAAGCTCAGCGCATTTTTGCCGTCTGCGCGGTAGGCATAGACCGTTTCAGCCTTGTTCCAAACGGCTTGCAGCAGGGCGTGATAGTCGATGTTTTCCAGAAACTCGTCGATCTCCGTTTCCGTGTAGCCGACCTCCGTACCCTTGCGGAACAGCGTGGTCAGCGCTTTTTCCAGCTCTGTTACTCTGCTCATAGTAATTCCTCCAATCACTTTAGTGACGCCGCTTTTTCCGGTCAGGGAGGATATGCCCCTCAATGACGGCGGCGTGTTTGCGGATTTTGATTTCTCCGCGTTTCTCGGATGCCTGCGCCTTGGCATATCCTACGTCGGAGAGAAACAGCCGCAGCCGTTCGCCCTTTTCACCCACAGGGGATTTCCACGACAGGACATCAAAAATAATCATGTGGCGGGTTTCGTCCATAAAGCGCTCCAGCGCAAGGATGCTGTGCCCGCCGACAAAATCATCAGCGTTCATATTCGGCACCTCGCGCTCTGATCTGAAAGGCGGCAAGCCCGTAACGGGCGATCAGAGTGGCGTTGACGATTAGGCGCAGCGCCTCCGGGTCGATCACCTCCGGTTCTGCTAAGTCCGCCATCGTGACCGCCTCCGTCTTGTCGCAGAGGTCGCGTGCCGCCATGAACAGCGCGTAGTTGTGCGGCGAGGTGTTTTTCAGCACCGCATAGCCGAACTCGATCCCGTCCTTGCAGAAGCAATTTGCCGTGCGGCGGTAAATGTCGTCATTAGAGGTCAGCAGGTACATGGCCGCATAGTAGGCGTTGGTGTCTCTGCGGCGGCGATAGCCCTGCGCGGCGCACTGATACTGCATCCTGCGCTCATGCTGCTCGTTGCTCCAAAGGCTTCCGGGATAGTGCTTGATCAGCAGGTTCAGGCGCGAGGACAGGCGGCGGTCGCGGGGGAATGTTTCCATGACGGCCTCGCGGTAGCCGACCACACCGGCCTCGATACGCTCGGCCAGCCACGGGCAGCGCAGGGTGGTACAGCCCAGCTTTTTCACATACTCGGTACAGAGCTGGCAGCTCACATCTTTGGGCGTGTATTTGAACGTGTTGATATACATGGCGTCCTCCTTTTGGCATGAAAATAGCGGACAAACAAACTGCTTGTCCGCTCATCGGCTCTGATCGCGCTGGCGCTTTTTCTGCCATGCGTCCAGTAATTTGAAGATGGTGTTCTCAATCTGAAATGGGGTATAGGAACGTGGGAAATATTTGCGGAGCTTTTCACCGGAAAGGGTGATGTCGTTCTTCTCCGGTTTCTTCTGCTCCATCATAATGGAGAGCATGGTGTCCTCGTTCAGCTCGCCGCTCTGACTGAGCTTTTTCATCCGCTGCGCCTGCGAGAGCGAGGGGGTGGTCTGTTCGCTGTCGATGGTTTCCAGAAGCAGCCCTTGTTCCTTGGGTGTCAGCGCCGCAAGCTGATAGGCGGGACTGAGGGCGATTTTCTTCTCGTCCACCATCTGCTGAAGCTCCGGGACTAACTGCGTCAGGGCGATGTAGTTGCGGATGGTATCTCCGCTCACACCGGCATCCTGACCAACTTCATCATCGCTGCGGAACTTCGCCGAAATTTTCGGCGAAGTCAGATCCGTTCGTGCGCCCTGCCGCTTGATGGCCTCCATCTTCATCTTGTAGGCTTTGGCGCGTTCGGATGGAAGAATATTCTCGCGCTGGAGGTTGCTGTCCACCATGATGATGGTGGCAGCGTCCCGGTCGATGTTGCGGACAATGACCGGCATGGTGGCCAGCCCCGCCAGCTCACAGGCGTGTTTGCGGCGGTGGCCAGCAATTAGCTCATAGCCGCCGTCCTCCCGTGGCCGCGCCAGCGCGGGGACGAGGACGCCGTATTCCTTGACGCTTTCGGCGGTTTCCTGCATGGCCGCATCCTCCCGCACCTGAAAGGGATGATCCGGGAACGGATGCAGCTCAGAGAGCGAAATCTGAACAACTACTTCCTGCTGCGGTTTCGGCTTTTTGGATGGCGCGGGCTTTTTGCCCGGTTCCTTCTGCACGGTTTTTTCAGGCATTGTGTTCCTCCTATCGGCATCTGATTTTGGGTACAAAAAAAGGACATTTCTTCTTTGCAGAGGAAATGTCCTGATTTTTTGGACAGGCTGACAGCCTGCCCAAACGGTATTTAGTTTTTGTCGTTACTATAACACCCCCTACGATATAACTACTTCGCGGCTCGATTTTTCGGTTTGGAAAAGGATGAAAAACCTTGCCAGATAACCGAAAACCCTTGATATACGGGGCTTTTCCGGTTTGTCGTAATTATACCGTAAGGGCATAGTTGTGCCAGTCTGCTCTATGCCAATGGCGTGAGCCTGAAGGAGATTCAGGAGTGGCTGGGTCACAGTGACATCAGCACAACAAGCAACATTTATACACATCTGGATTTCTCCAGTAAGGTATCCTCGGCGAATGCAATCGTTAATATCTTCCCGGAAAACACCAAAGTATAAGAAACTGAGCAGAAAAAGAAAAACAGCCCAAAATCTTTCGATTCTAAGCTGTTTTATGATGGAGTGCCGATGGTGGGACTCGAACCCACATGGTTTCCCGAACGATTTTGAGTCGTTTGCGTCTGCCATTCCGCCACATCGGCTTATATTCAATTTTGAGACATTAGTACCGGTTTCTGAAGATTGGAGGGATGTTCAGGAGGGATGTAAGAAATCCTGCTTCGACGAACTCTCAAAATTCAACGAATACTCGTGGATTTCTCGCACAGACACGAAAAATCACGAAGCGGATTTTGAGTCCCCCTCGTCTGCCATTCCGACACACCGGCGTATTCTATTTTACAGACAACATAGTTATTATAGCGGATTTTTCTCCCAAAATCAAGATGCAGCTCACAACTCATCAAATTTCTGCAAATTTCCTCTCCCTTTTTGGGCCGCGGGCGTGTATACTGAGAGAGACAACATCGTACCCAAAGGAGTACTCTCTATGAATCATTTTCTTTTTGCCCCCGTTACCGACGCCCAGCGCCAGCGCGACGCGCTGTTAGGGGCGCTGGTGGGGCTGGCCCGCTCCACCGTCAACGAGCCGAAGACCGAAGACACCGACCGTGTGCTGGCCTCCGGTCTCCGGCTGGCTGCAGACCCGGACGCTGCCGAAGACGCGCTGCGCCGGATGTACCACATCGTCGAGACAGAAAAGCACCGCGTCGCCCCCAACTGTGCCACCTGCACCATGCGCTGCGGCAACACCGACAACTACGACCTCGCCCGGCTCTGGGCCGCGCCGGAGGACATCCGCGCCCTCAAACTGCGGCTGCTGGCAGCAGTATTCCGGCTGGCACAGGGCCGCCCGGATGCTTGCGCACAGGAGGTCATTGATCAGGCCCTTTTTGTCCTCGCCGAAGACTGGGACGAGGAACTTCTCGCCCCCGTCGTGAAGCGGGCCGAGGACTGCTGTGCCGGGTAAATTCCCCGGAAATTTCTGTTTTTCCCCGCGCGCTGCATTTCTTTTCTCTCCGCTGCGCCGCACACAAATCCGGACAGTTTCTTTTTTATAGGGCATTCTTTCCCCTTTTTGTCGAAATTTAGTGCTCCGGGCGCAGAAATATGGGGATGCTTTTTCCAAAAAACACTTTACAAACGTCAAAGAAATAACTATTATATAAGTATAGTGCTTCCAATCGTTGGCACGAACAGAAAGCGGTCGGATTGACCGGTAATACAGCTTCCGGCCCGGAAATCATCCACGTTTCCAATTTGCAGTGGAATACAGGAAAGAAGGTATAAGCTATGTCTGAGAAAAAGTCTGCTGCCCCCGCAGCTGTCGCTGCTCCCGAAACTCCTGCGGCAGAGCCGAAGAAGCGCAAATCTTCTGGTGCTGCACAGCGGCGCGGTCGTCCCCCGCTCTCCCCGGAGGTTTATGTCGAGTTCGGCACCAACCAGTACAACATCACCGATGTCATCGAGCGCGCCAAGGCCGACTACCGCGCCACCCATAAAGTGGGCGTCCAGTCCTGCAAGGTCTACGTCAAGCCTGAAGAGGGTATGGCCTACTATGTCATCAACAAAGTCTCCGGCAAGCTGGAGCTGTGATGTTCCTCAACACGAACAAAGGCGTCTGCACAGTCATTTGTGCAGACGCCTTTTCTTTTTTATAAGCCGTACAGTTCGGTGTACTTTCGGGTAAGGTACTGGATATAATCCTCAGCACTGAAATCGCCGCAGGCATTCTTCACCACGTCGGCAGGCTCCATCAGCCCGCCGTACTGGTGGACTTTTTCCCGCAGCCACGCCGTGATGGGTGTGAGGTCGCCCTTTGCCGCCGCGCCCCAGACGTCCACGTCCTGCTCCATCCGGCGGAGCATCTGAGCGCCGTAGGCACCGCCCAGCGCGTAAGACGGGAAGTAGCCGAACGCGCCGCCCGACCAGTGGCTGTCCTGTAAACAGCCATCCCGGTCATTCGGCACCTCGATGCCCAGATATTCCTTATAAAGCTTCGCCCAGACAGCCGGCACATCTTTTGCTTCCAGCGTGCCGCCGATGAGCTGCTTTTCGATCTCATACCGTACCATGACGTGGAGGCAGTAGGTCAGCTCGTCGGCCTCGGTGCGGATGAGGCTGGGCTGAGCCTTATTGACAGCGCGGTAAAACTGCTCTGCACTCACGCCGCCCAGCTGCTGGGGAAAGAACTCCTGCACCTTGGGATAGATAGCTTCCACGAAGGGCCGCGACCGGCCAATGAGGTTCTCATAGAAACGGGACTGGCTCTCGTGGACGCCCATTGAGACGCCGCCCGCAAGACAGGTGTACTGCAGGTCATCCCGGATGCCCAGTTCATACAGAGCATGGCCGCCCTCGTGGAGGACAGAGTACATCGAGGATGCCACATTGTGCTCGTCGTAGTTGGTGGTGATGCGGACATCCTTATTGTTGAATTCCAGCGTGAAGGGGTGCTCCGTCTCACCCAGACCACAATGGCTGCGGTCGAGGCCCATCACCTCCATCAGATAGTCGGCGAAGGCCTTCTGCTGTGCTGCCGGGTACTCCTGATGAAGGAAACTGTCGTCGATCTGCGGCTTCTCGCCGATTTTGTGGATGAGCGGCACCAGCCCCTCCCGCAGCGTCGCAAAGAAGCTGTCCAGCATCTTCCTATCCACGCCGCGCTCATACTCGTTCAGCAGAGCGTCATAGGGCGCTTTCGAGGCGTCATAATAACCGGCAAAGCGGCGATTGTAGTCTACAAGCTCCTGCAAAACGGGGCAGAACAGGGCGAAATCGTCCTGTGCCTTGGCCTTGTGCCAGACGTCGTCCGCCCGGTTGCACAGCTCTTTGTAGGCCATATATTCGTCAGCCGGGATGCGGGTCAGCTGCTCACAGCTGCGGCGCAGCTCCTCCACTTCGCGGCGGTGGACGAGGTCCAGCTCCCCGGCCCGGGCGCTCAGCTCATCCAGCAGCGCTTTCGTCTCGGGGCAGGTCATCAGTTTCTGGCTTTCTCCCGCCAGAATGCTCATGGCCACGCCCCGGCCCTCGGAGGTATCGCTGGGCGCGGTGGTCACAGCGTCCAGATAAAGGGAGCTGTCCGCACAGTGGTAGGCGTACAGCTTCTTTTGCAGCGATTCCAGCTGCTGCAAGGCGCGTTCTATCTCCATTGTCGTTCTCCTTTTTCTTTGATTTTTATCGCAGCCCGAACAGCTTCCGCTTCGGCACCTGAACGGGGTCGGGTATCTCAAACTCGTACCGCTCGGTGGCGTTGATGACCGTCGTGCCGCCCCGGGTGCAGACACGTGGCAGGTTTGCCCCATAATTCAGATGCATATGCCCGTGGATGAACCACTTGGGCTGATACAGGTCCATCAGATCGTTGAACACCTGAAACCCCTTGTGGGCCTTGTCGGTGCCGTCGTTGAGGCCGGATGCCGGGGCATGGGTCAGCAGGATGTCGATGCCGCCCGCCCGCCGGGCCGCGAGCCAGAGCTTCCGGGCGCGCCGCCGCATTTCAGCCTCAGTGTACTGGAAGGTATCGTCCCTGTTGTACCGATTGCACCCGCCCAGACCCATGATGCGCAGCCCCTTCCAGACATAGACCGCATCGTCCACACAGATGCAGCCACCCGGTTCTGACTCCTTGTAACTGCCGTCGTGGTTGCCGTGGACGTACAGGATGGGGACGGTGGTGAAGTTTGTGAGGTATTCGAGATATTTTTTCGGCAGATCACCGCAGGAGAGGATAAGGTCGATGCCTTCCAGCCGCTTGCGGACGCTCTCGTCCCAGAGCAGTTTGGACGGCACATCCGAAATCGCAAGTATTTTCACGATGCTTTTGCTCCATTCTTTTCTATCCTTGGGTCTTTGCCTGTTACTGCGGCGTTCCCTTTACGTTGTCCAGACCATTGATGTTCAAAAGGCTGCGGGTCTTGGCGTCCAGTTCGTCGTAGCTGGGCAGTTCGCCCTCCACGCACTCTTCCAGCCAGTCCATCTCCATCAGTTCCTTGGGCGTATAGATGCCGGAAGCCGCATGGTGAAGGGCATGGCCCTGACTGTAGCTCTCGGTCGGGAAAACCTGTATCTCCCCATCGCAGAGCTGGCGCTCTGCCATCTTGAGCAGCTGCATGGTTCCGTCGTTCAGCCGGGTGGGGTATTCCACCCGCTCGGCACCGCTCTTGAGGCCCCACCAGTAGTTGATCGCCCTGCCGCCGGGGGCGCTGTCCCATGTTCCGGCAAACACGGAGCGGACGATCTCGGTGAAGAACACGTCCCACCGCCACTCCGGCAGGCCCAGCGGCTGCAGAACGCCGTCGGGCAGGCGGCGGCAGAGGCCGTAATCGCGGTAGGTGCCTTCCGGCTCCCGGAAGTCCTGACTGTAGAAGACTTCGATGTCTTTCCTGTCAGAGAAATCCTGCGGGTGTGCCGCATCGCACAGACAGGCCCAGCGCAGCACCACCCGGCTGTCGGGCCGGACGGCACGCACGCCCTGAGCAAAGGCATTGATGGCCGCAGGCACACCGTACACCGGGTTTGCAGCCACATAGCCCACCTTGTCGCTGTGGGAGACGATGCCCGCCAGCATTCCCAGCAGATAGGTCACCTCATAGGTGCGGGGGTAGTAGGTGCGCACCAGCGGATGAGGCGCATTGAGGGAACAGTTCAAGAAACGGGTCTTGGGGTGCTGGGCCGCGACCTTCAGGCAGGCGGTGTGCATCCGGGCGCTGGTCGTGAAGACGATGTCCGCATGGTCATGGGCCACCTCTTCCAGCACCTGCTCTGCATCCACCTCGGGGTTGACGTTCTCCCGGCAGCTGACATAGAGCTTATCCGGGAAAGCTTTCACCAGCGCGGCGCGGCCCTTGTCCTGTCCGCGCACCCATGCGCTGGTCTGGGCGTTGTGCTCGTGGAGGAACACCACCCGCAGCTCGCTGGGGCGGGAGCTGAAAATGTTCAGCTTGCTCAGCAGCGGCTCAGAGCTTTGCTTCGGCTCCAGCAGCAGTTCCACAGCGTGGGGCTCTGCCAGAATTTTCACCTCGTCCCAGAGGCGGGCCAGATTCTCCCGCACCTTGGTCGGGGTGGACTCGCAGGCGTCGGCGTAACGGTACACCGACAGGTACACCAAAAGCGCGTCGCCCGGCGTCAGGCCCAGTGAGCCACCGCCCAGCGCATAGAACTGCTGGCTGAACATGGTGTAGAGGGACGAGAAATTCAGCCGGTCGTCGTCCGTCCACGCCTCGCCCGTGGCCTTACAGGCCAGCGTCTGCAGCTTTGCATAGCCCCCCAGCCGGGAGAAGCTGACGTAGTTGATGCGGGAAAACTTGTAAAAATCAAGGAACTCGTAATAGAGCTTATTCTCCAGCGTGTCGTTCTTTGCCGGGATGAGCCGGGTGACAGTGCCGGGAATTTTCACGGCCTCATAGTATTTGAGGACGGAGACACGCTTGTTGCCCTCCTGCACATAGAATTTGTTCAGGTATTCGAAGGCAATAATAGGGGTGTGGATGCCCTCTTCCAGATGGGCGTCACAGAGGTTCGACCACTTGACTGCAAACTCGGTGTCGTCGTCGAGAAGAGGCATGAAATTAGAGGCAAAGGCGGTGTGGCGTCCGGCGGTCTTGGTACCCACGATGCTCTCGGCCGGGATGTCCACCAGACCCAGAGGCTCCTGCGCCACGATGTCCACATCAGTGAGGATGTCGTCCAGCACCGCGAGATAGGGCGACTGCCCCCGGGCCACATTGGCCCGGTAGGCGCGCTGGCCTGCACGCTGGGCGCTGCGGTAATCTTCTATCATAAACAAAACTCCTTCTGCTTTTTCAGCAAGCGAAGAGGGATACTTTCCTCTAAGGGATAGTATAGCATGAAAATCGAAATTATGGGAGACTTTCTCGCCGCAAGGTGTTGCTTTCGCACAAATTTTAAGGTACGATAAAAGAAACACACGTTTCTTGTGAGGTAAGCTATGCTTTGTGAAACTCTTCCCCGGCTGGAAGCCGACGAATATCCCGGCGGTCTGTGGTACTACGAGCCCCACACCTACCAGCCCTACCGCTATGTGCTGGGGCGGGTGGGCCGCCGCCCGCTGGTGTGCATCGGCATCAACCCCAGCACCGCCCAGCCCGGTGCGCTGGACCCCACTCTGAAGAGCGTCGAGCGTCTGGCCAACGCCAACGGCTTTGACAGCTGGATCATGTTCAACGTCTACCCCCAGCGGGCCACCAACCCCAACGACATGGACAAAACGCCTGACCGCACCCTCTGCGATGAAAATCTCCGCTGGCTGCAGGCCGTGCTGGCCCAGACCGAGCCCACCATGTGGGCCGCATGGGGTACTCTGATTGAAAAGCGGGACTATCTGCCCGGCCTGATGCGGGAGATGGTTGCCCTGACGCGGGAAAAGAACATCCCCTGGGTGACCTTCGGCCCCCGCAGCAAAAAGGGCCACCCCCACCATCCCCTCTACCTGCGCAAGGACTCCACGCCGGAGCCTTTCGATGTAGAAAACTATCTCAACACCTGTTTTGAATGAATCTCTCAGGGAGGGAACAGCATGACACCGGAACGATATAAAAAACTGACAGACTGGCTCGAGGGACATCCCGCCCTGCGGGAGAGCATCATCCTGCTCAACCGCTGGCTCCCCCTCGTGCCTTTCGTCTGCTATCCGGTGCTTCTGGTACTGCTCAACCTCCGGTGGTTCACGATGCTCACCATCGGACGGGGCGGCGGCGCTCTTGATTTTATGCAGGTCATTGCCCGGGCCATTCTCGTTCCGGGTCTGGCGTTCTGGCTGGGAACCATCCTGCGGGCGAGGCTCAACTTTCCCCGCCCTTATGAGCAGCCGGGCTTCGTGCCGCTGGTATCTAAGGAGACCCACGGCAATTCCTGCCCTTCCCGCCACGCACTCAGTGCCGCCGTCCTCGGGATGGTGTGGCTCTACTTCTACCCTGCCGTCGGCGTCGTGATGCTGGCCATCGCCGCCCTCATCTGTCTGCTGCGGGTGCTTTCTGGGGCGCACTTCGTCCGGGATGTGCTGGCAGGCGCAGCCTTCGGGCTTACGTTCGGCTTTGTGGGGATGTGGCTGCTGTGAGAAGCCTTTTGCAAAAAGCGCAAAAAAGTTTCAAATTTCTCTTGACAGAACCCCGGGGCTATGGTATTATACTTCTCGCAGCGTGCTTCGACTCACAGCTGCGAACCATATCAGAACCCAATGGGATAACAACGTGCGCCCGTAGCTCAGGTGGATAGAGCAACTGCCTTCTAAGCAGTGGGCCGGGGGTTCGAGTCCCTTCGGGCGCATTGATGTGGTGCCCATAGCGTAGTCGGTTAACGCGCCAGATTGTGGATCTGGAGACCGTGGGTTCGAGTCCCACTGGGCACCCCACTAAAAAGACCCGCGAGCATATGCTTGCGGGTCTTTTTCTATTGTGGGGATGTCCAGTGGGACTCGAACAGGGCGGCGACGGCGCGTCAGCGACGGCGTAAGCAATCAGCCCAGTGGGCTGTTGCTTAGCCCGCGGGTTCCAATCTCTAGGAATGTCTATCGCAGCAACAACGCCCTTTACTTCCTCACCCATCTTATAAATAAAACTCAAACGACCCAAGGCCGCAGCCCAGAACACCTTTCCGTGTTCTACGCTGCGGCCTTTTCGTATTTTTCAGCTTCCCAACTGCTTTAGGATATTGGCGACCTCATCGTTGGAGTAGCCCTCCTTCAGCAGTTCGCTGCGGATGGCCGTGTCGCTCCTGCCCTGCCGGTAGAGGCGGGCTGCGCTGTAAGGTACGATGGTGCCGCCTCCGGACGACAGCACCGACCCGCTGCCCGAGCCTCCCGAACTGCCCGCACTCTTTGCCCCGGCGTTTGCCGCAGCCTGCTGGGCGCTCTGGGCTGCCTTGGACTGCTTGAGCGCCCATTCGCCCTTGGCGATATTCAGCTTTTCGCTGGTCACATTGTTGTTGAACTCCTGCTGGCGCAGGGTGTCCTGATACTGCCGCTCCGCCTGCTCGTTCTTGTACTTCTGCTGGGCAAGGCTGTCCTGCCGCTGGGTCTCCTGCATCTGTTGGTCCCACGCAGCGTCAGCACGCTCGGCCGCGTAGGCGCGGTCTTTGGCATACATATTATACCCGGTGTTGGCCAGTGTACCCACCAGCGAGCCGATGCCAGTGGTTCCGGTGATGGCCAGCTGCACCGCGTCGCCGATAACGCCCAGAATGCTCAGCACATTATTGAACGTCTGCTGGCGCTTGGCGATGGCCTGCTGCTCCTGATTGGAATAGTAGCCGTACAGGGTGTTCAGCCGGCCCAGATAGTCCTGATAGCGACCATAGTCCTGCTCGTAGGCAGCATTGTAGGCGCTGCCCTTCCGGTCGAGCTGACTGTAATAGTCCGACAGCTCCGCGTTATACTGCGCCTGTGCGTTCTGCTCCTGCGTGTTGAGCTGGTCGATTCGGGTCACGACATCGTCGCCCTCACTATTGTAGGTGTCCAACGCCAGCCGGTAGAGGGACGGCAGGGCGTCGTTCAGCGCGCCCATCTGCTGCTGGTACGCCTGCTGGGCCACACTGGCCGCATAGCTGGAGCCGTAGCCGCCGGTGAGGGCCGCAGCCTGTGCGGCGGCGTCCGCGCTGGCGTTGCGGGCGTTCTGGGTGTACTGCTGGGCATACTGGCGGTAGAGCGGGTCCTGTGCATAGCTGTACTGGAAGCTGTTCCGCTCCAGCAGCTGACCGATGAGGTCTTCGATGCGGCCCTGATAGGTGCTCTCATACTTGCCCGGACGGTTCTGCTGCCAGTTTTTCAGGTCCGCTGCTGCGTTGGTGACGCTCTGACCGGGGACGTACTCCGCATTTGCCAGTGCATTCTCCACCTCTTTGCTGCTGTTCAGTCCCGCCGTGCTGTAGGAGGGCTGGACTGCAGGCTGGGCAGTCACATCTTCCAGCAGCTGCTGTTCTTTCTTTTTCTCGGTGCTCATAAATTCTCCTTTCTCACTGGATGCTGTTCAGCCGGGCGCGCAGCGGCTCCGACATATTTTCCACGTCCAGATTGCAGAGCACATATTGTAATTGCTCCTGCATCTGGTATAAGTAGTTGCGGATGGCGCGGGCATCCTCCGCGTCCATGTTCTCGCTCAGATGGGGCAGTCCGATCTTCGAAAGTCCCGTGACACTTGCCATGTTCAGTTCACCTCCTGTGCCAGAATGCCGCCCTTCGCGGCGGCGCTCGTCCGGGTCAGGCTGCGCAGGGTGAGCTGACCTCTGCCCTTCAGCCGGAACCGCAGGCTCCCGCACCGCCTCGGCACAAACGGAACATCGAAGCAGCGCCGCCCGTCGGCGGTCAGCTGGGCCAGTGTCTCCCACGCTCCGCTGTCGTAACTCACAGCCACCTCGATGCGGCTCTTCACCTCGGCCTCGAGCCGGAGCGTCAGCCGGGAGAGATACAGCTCTTCCGGGCTGTCCAGCCCGATGTTCCCGCTGACGAGCTCGAAGCTCACGCCGTCCTCGATGCCGCCCGCCTGCTGCCAGTTCTCCTCCCGGTCCGCATCTGCGGCCCAGATGGCCTTTCCGTCCCAGAGATAGAGCTGCCCGCCGCTTCCGGCCATCTCGTAGGAGCAGACATCTTCCTCCTGCCAGAGCCCCCGTTCGGTGTCGTAGACCAGCAGCCGCACGGCCTGGGCTTCGCCGCTGCCCCGCACGAGGTGCAGATAATACCGCCCGTCCAGCGCGCCGCCCAGCGCCGACTTCACGTTCCGCAGCCGGGCCGGGTCGAGGGCCGTCGAGACTTTGGTGGGGATGCTGCCGTCCCAGGCCATCACGCCGTCGGGCGAGAGATAATAAAGCGTCTCGTTGATGACGCAGAGGCTCCGGGCAGCGCCCTTTGCCACGCCCCGGCAGCGCAGGCTGCTGAGCTGGAAATCCGAGGGCTTGGAGCCGTAAAGCTTGTGAAGGGTGTTTTCCTTGAAGAAAAGCGCATATCCCATACAGGTAGCCGCGCCGGTAAATGCCCCGTCGCTGCCCACGGTCACGGCATAGCTGTCGGCGGCAATGCCCCGGTAGGAAAACCAGTTGGTGGGGTCACCCAGCTTGCAGGCGTAGATGACGTTCTCCTTGTTGGAGCATCCCCACACCCGGTTGTCGCACTCGGTCAGGTAGTCCATGTCCGGCACCCGGCGTTCCAGCTCCACCACCTCTGCCGAGACGAACTCCCGGCTGACGCTGCCGTCCAGACTCACCCATCTTACCGCTGCGCCGGTGCGAGTCAGACGGCCATAGAACCACTCGCCGCCCGGGTCGGCCTTGACGCGCAGAGCATCTGTGCCGGCGTCGTAGACGATGCGGTCGCCGTCCAGCTCGTTCCACTGCCCGGCCTGTTCCGCTGCAGAGCCGGTGAGGGTCACGGTGTCCTCTGCCGCAAAGTCTGTCCCCACCCCCTTTGCCGAGATGCGGCAGTAGTCCAGCACCACCGCCGACCAGTTGCCGGACGCCTCACTATATACTTCCAGCGTGCTCTCGCTGCTCCATGGCTTTTCCGGGTCTTCCACCCGCAGGAAAAGCTGACCGTCCGTCGGCTTGTCGGGTTCAGCAGGGCCGCAGCCACTCACCTCGTAGACCTTGCCCTCCGCGTCGCAGGGTGCAAACTCCACGCTGGTATTTTTGCCCGACCACACCGCGCCCAGAGCGCTCACCTTCCGGCTGGCAGTGTCGAAAGCCAGCTTGTCCGGGAAGATCAGGATCTTCGTTCCGATGCCCACCAGCGTTTTCTTGCTGTTCTCCACGGCGTCTTTCAGGGTCACTTCCATCTCATCCGTGTCATCCGGCGTGTAGACGAGGTCTCTGCCGCAGACGGTCAACAGGCCGTTCAGGTGATACATCCCGTTCAGGTCTGCTTCCTCCCGCAGCTTCCGCCGGGGCAGACGGGTGCTCAGGGCCGGGAAATTCCGGGCCGAAAAGTTGATGCCCGCGCTGTACTCTGCCTCGGTGCAGCTGTACGTCTCGTTCAGCCCGCCGAACACCCGCAGCATGTTCCGGGTGTTTTTCAGGCCGTTCCGGTTCGAAAGTATCATCTTTCTCCCTCCTTACCAACGCCAGCTGCAGCCCCGGGTGGGCAGATTCTTCCGCCGCAGCCACGCGGCCAGTTCGGCTAAGATGCTGTTGTACTGAGCCTGCTCACCGGCGTACCGGTCGTTCTCGCCCAGCGCGGCGTCCGTCATGGCGCACAGATAGTGCGGGTACAGGCTGTCGAAGGGCGGCGGCACCAGCAGCACGTCGTCATCCCGCAGACCGTTGTCCCACGCAATGTCCGCGCCCACGCCCTCCCGGCTGTCGGCGCTGCTGGGCCGGAAAAATTTCTCCCGCAGCATCCCGTCCACCTCGCACAGCCAGCGCTGCCGGGTGCGGGCCGCGACACGGCTGCCCGGGCGCAGCTCTTCGGCTCGCTCCATCGCTTCTCCTACCGTCATAAAAAGCCTCCTTTCGCTTTTTCCAAAAAGGCCCGGCAGAAGCGGCCTTCTCCGCCGTTTCTGCCGGGCCGCGTTGTCTTATTTTACTGGGCCGCAGTCTCTGCCGCAGCGATGCGGGCGGCGGTGTACTCGTCCTGCTGCTGGCTGTGTTCCAGCACCTCGGCCACTTCAGGCGGCACTTCCACCTCCACGCCCCGGCGGATCTTGTAGTTCACGCCGTTGACGCTCACGAACAGATCGCCCTTGTACCGGCTGTTGTCCTTGAACAGCCGGATGCGGACATTCTTCTTTTCTGCCATAGCTTCTCCTTTCCGGCTGGCTCAGTTTGCCGCCGCAGTGGTGGAATAGCTGGACACGCTCTCGATGCGCACCATGTACTGCTCCACCAGACGCTCGGCGGCGCGCATACCCTTCCAGCCCACAGAGGCGCGCTGGTTCAGCGGATCGTCGCCGTAGCCCAGCTGCTTGACGATGTGCTCCAGGCCGCCGCCTTCCAGCTCGGTGACGCCGTAGGCGTGGGCGCCCAGCACGAGGGTGCCGAAGACGGCCAGACCCTCCGGACAGGTGGCGTCCTTCCAGATCTTTGCCTCGCTGGTCTCGATGAAGCGGATGTTACCCAGCTTGCCGATCTCGCCGCGGTACATGGTGTCGGGGTCGGCGTACTTGTGGGCCTCGATGAACTCCTTGCAGGTCTTGAGGTCGTAGGCGGCGTAGGGATGGATGATGGCGATGTAGCTGTCGCCGATGGGGTCAGCGTTCATCGCGCCCAGCTGTGCCGCGGCCTGGAAGAACAGCTTCGGGGTCAGGGTGCAGCTCTTGTCCAGCGCCTTGCGGCTGGTGACGGCAGTCTCGGTGCCGTCTGCGGAAAGCTTCGGCGCATAGATGACGTTGGTGCCGCCGGCCAGCACATCGCGGGTGATGCTGTCCATGGTGCGGCCCGCCTGGCTTGCCAGAACGCGGGTGGCCTGTACCACATTGTTGTCGATGGCCGTCATCTGCAGCACATCGGTGAGCGGAGTCCAGCCGCCGTACTGGTGCAGGTCGCTGGTGATGGTGGTCACATTCAGGGTTTGGCCGTTGGGAGTCACGCCCTCGGTCAGCGGGGTATCGGCCTTGGGCAGGCTGTCGTACTTGCGGAACTCAATGGTCTTGCCGCCGTTCTGGGGTACGGGATAGTAGTCCGCGAACTGGTCATGCACCAGACGGGGCTCTGCCTGGTCGATAAGACGCTTCTCGTAGAAGGTCTTCATCTCGTTGGTCATGGTGCCGGTGGTGTTCTGCAGGCTGGCAGAAGGGTCGGCAAAGAGCTGGAGGTCCATCTTCAGGTTGTAGTTTTTCATGTCATTTGTCCTTTCTGTATCAAAATTTTCAAAAACTGATCTTCACCCCGTGCATCGCACGGCGTTCCAGTGCCTCACGCTGGGCGCGGGTCATGCTGGCCACATCGGCCCGGGTGATGGCCGCACCACCGGGGCTGGTACCGTTTTCCGCCGGGCGGGCCGAACGCTGGCGGATGCGCTCCACAACGCCCTGCTCCACGGTCTGGGCGGTCTGACGCAGAGCGTCGTTGTAGTGGGCCAGACGGTAGGCGTCACCCATCCGCATCCCGGGCAGCTCCATCAGGCGGCGCATCTCGGGGTTCGCCAGCTCCTGCTTGAGCGAAAAATCCGGCATATCCCGGCGAAGCATCGCCTCTTCCGCCGCCCAGCGGGCGTGGAGGGCGCGGACGGTGTTCGCGCCCTCTCTCAGGCCCGGGATGGGCGGGAGCGGCAGCGGCGCAGGGCGTTCGGGCGGTGCAGGACGCTCTTCCGGCTCCTGCACTGCCGCCGGTGTCGGCACATCCGAAGCTTCCCGGCCCTCATCCGCCTTCATAGTCCCGGAGGCGATGGCCTGCTGAGCCTGTGCATGGCTGAGGGCAGGAGCGGAGGGGGCGGCGGCATCGCCGCCCTCCGAGGCAAAGAGCTGCAGATCCACCATCGACTGTTCTCCCCGTCCGCTCAAATCGGCGAAGCGGACATTGTCCGGGTAGCGTTCTGCCAGCAGAGCAAAGCCCGCCTTTGCAAATTCGAACGCCCCCTCCACCCACGGCTTCTGGGGTGCTGCCGCCGTCACGGCCAGACGCGGGCCGTCCGGCTCATCCCACACGCCGCTCCTGGTGCCTTCCTCGCCCGCCAGCAGGGCGCAGAGGGTCTGCATCAGGGTGCTGGCCCCCGCACACACGATGTCCTGCCCGGCGGGGGCATAGCCCGCATGGCCCGAAGCTTCCAGCCGACAGGTGGGGCCTGCCGGGCCATCCAGCTCGGTGTAGTTTACTTTTATCATCTCATTTCTCCTTTCTGCGTCTTCATCGCCCTCGCCATTGCAGCCGTGCTCAGCTCCTGTGCCGGGCCGCTGAGCTTGGGGGCTTTGGACTTTTTCTGCACTTCCAGCAGACCCGTCAGCTGGGCCATCTGGGCCTGCATCTGCGCCAGCTGCTGGGCAAGGGTGCCGTTCTGACGCACCCTCTGGCGCACCTTTTCGATGCCCTCAAAGTCCATCATTTCCAGCGCCGCCAGCGCGGCGTCGGCGTTGGCCGGGGCGAAAAAGCCCAGCTGATAGCACTCCTTGGCCGTCTCGTTCTGCGACAGGCGGGAGAAGGTGGACTTTTTCTCCGCACTCACCACGATGTCGAACACCGGCTCATGACTGCCCAGCTCCACGCCGCCCACGACTCTTGCAGGCTGGGCGCGGAGCACCTGGCCCGAAAAGCGGACGAACTCGCTCTCGCCGCTCTTGCCGGTGATGCGGAAGATGCGCTCCTCGTCGTAGAACTGCCTCATCAGCTCGATGATAAGGTAGCACTCTTTGGCAAATGCCCTGTAAGCGCTCTTGAGCATATCCCGGCTGAGCTTCGAACCCGCCTCCTGCAAGGCCGCGATGGCCGAAGCTGCCGTCACGCCGCCTGCGGTGCCGCCCTGGGTCATGTCACGGTTTCCGCTGATCTCCTTCAGCTCCTCGATGCGGCTGTTGCGGTAGCTCAGGCTGTTGCCCTGCAGACCCGCCGTCTGCAACGGCCGGAAACTGTCGTCGTTCAGGCGCCCCACCACATGGATGATGTCCCGCGACAGGTCAGTCAGCTCTTCCTCATTGACGCCCGCCGTGTCGCTCAGCACATACCGCTGGCGGGACGAGAGCAGGACGTTCTCGTCCATGGCGTGGTTCATCTTGTCGATGGCGGTCTGGCACTCCTTCATCACATCGATGTACCCGAAGCCCGCCGGGCTGTCCTCTTCCATGAACAGCGCGTCGAACACAAAGGGATACTTGCCGTGGTCGTAGAAGCCTCTTTCGGCCAGCGCCGGGTCGTTCTCGCTGGCGTAGAGCACCACGCCATTGCAGAACTTGCAGTAGTGCAGGACGCTCCTGCCCTCGGGGGAAAGCTTTTTGTAGTACCAGTCCACCACGACGCTCTTGTCGCTGGTATCAAGGCCGCCGTCGTGGATGTAATGCGGCACGTCCAGCACGCTGGCAGTATGTCCGGCCAGCTGGGGCCAGCGGCTTTCCAGCTGAGCCGTGTCGGCCAGACTCAGCGAGAAAAAGTGGGGCGACGCCTGAATATCGTCCACGCCCGGCTCCCAGTAGAGCATCAGCAGGTTCATGGGCCGGATGGCGATCTCGCCCACACCGCCCCGCTGCTCCGAATCCCAGAACACGCCTTTGACTCCGGTTCCCTGCTTGAGCTTGCGCCACCAGGTGTCGCTGTACACCCGCTCATAGTCAGCCTGTTCCAGCACCACGGGCAGCACGCTGGAAAGCGCCTGTGCCGCTGCCTCGTCGTCCTCGGCACGGGGCAGGACGTTGGGACTGGGGTAGTTGTCCATCGCGTCGGCATGCTTGTTGGCGATGGAGTTGAACAACCAGCCGCTGGACGGCTGGGGTTTGCCCTCCATCATGGGGTTCTGGTAGTTCTTCCAGTGTCCCATCCGGAACCACAGTTCGTTGTCCACCAGGCGCTTGTCCAGCGCGGCCTTGCCCGCCTTGTACCGCTGCAAGATCTGCGCAGCCTCAGCCACCTCTTCCGGCCCGATGGGCAGTTTTGTTGCTTCATCCATAGTATTTGTTTTTCTCCTTCCTGCCCTCTGTTGCAGGGCGCTATCGTTTTTCTCCGCCCCCAGCCTCTCCCAAAGGGAGAGCCTTTACACCCTCAGAAATTTCGCCTTCCGATGCAGCTCCAGCGGGTCATCCAGCACCGGCGGGGCCGATGTATGCCGGGGCGGCGAGATGGGATTTTCCATCAGCACATAGCGGCACTCATCGTAGATGTGGTCTTCCTGCCGGGTGTCGATGTCCTCCACATTGCTCTCGTCGTACACGAGGTTCGGGATGGTGCGGATGAAGTGCTTGCAGGTATTGAACACCTGCAGCATCGGCCTGCCCTCGCCGTCAAAATTCAGCCGGTAGTGCATCTGCATCTTGCCCGCCAGACGGGTGTGGTCGCCGGGCATCCAGTGCAGAAAGTTCGGCCCCCGCTCCATCATGGCGGCGATGCTCTCGCCCCGGCTCTCGTCGAAGATGGCCGGGTCGGCGATGCCCTGAATGACTCTGCCCCGGAGCACCGGGTCGTTCTGCTCGGCCTCCCGGATGCGCCGTGCCTGCTCCACCGGGTCGATGCGCAGACCCTCGTTGGGGCGTCCGGTGCAGCCGTACAGCTCCTTGATGCGGTAGAGCCGCCCTTCCTCGTCCGCCGCGTACCACCCCACCGAGAACGGCTTCGAAAAGCCGAAATCGTAGCCCCGGTAGATTTTCCAGTGCTTCGGGATGGTGAACGGCGCGATGACGTGGGTCCAGCGCTGGTCTTCGTAGTGGTTCGGGTCGTTCCGCCACTCGGTGAACACCTGCCCCGAAAAGCTGTCCCAGCTGCCGTAGAGCAGCGCCTGCTTTTCGGCCTCCGGCATGGCCGCGAGGCTGGCCAGATAGTCTGGGTCATTTTCCAGAAGGGCTGGGTTATCGAAGATGCTGGACGGGATGAACACCCGCGCCCGCCGCAGCACCTTTTCGGTGCCGTCCGGCATCCGCACCGGGTATTCCTCCACGATGGGGGTGCCGGGCGGAGCGGGCGTGATGAACCGCGCCTTCACCCAGCCGTGGCCCACCCCGCCGGGGTTGGTGGTGGCCCGCAGATACACCCGGGTGCCGGGGCCGGTGGGGCGGTTGCGGCTCATCATGTAGCTGTACTCCTCCCACTCGAAGTGGGTCAGCTCGTCGAACCCGATGAAATCGAAAGCTTTGCCCTGATAGTTCGTCCGGTCCTTGGTGTACTGCATCGAGCCGAAGTAAATTTTCGCCCCGCTGGGGAAGACCCACACATGGCTCGTGGCGTTGTACTGCGCCTCCGGAAAGGCCCGGCGGTAATAGCTTTGACTCTTGTCCACGAGGTCGGAAAGCTGCGGATAGGTCTTGCGGAGGATGAGCGCCCGGTAGTGCGGAATGTGTACCTGCCGCAGCGCCTCGATGACGAGGGCGTCGCTCTTACCGCCGCCGGCCGCGCCGCCGTAAAGTGCTTCCGGCTCCGGCCTCCGCATAAATTCCATCTGCCTCGGCTGAGGCCTCCACACGACGCCCGCATTCTTGTTTTCTGCCATCATACATCCTCCACCGGCGGCAGCAGCACCACGCCGCACTCCCGCCCTTCTGCGTCCACGCCCTGGTCGTTCAGGGTCTTCGACACGCCCGCCAGGTCTTTCAGCACAGCAGTCGCTTCTTTCAGTCCCTTCATGATTCCGGGGTCGGTGCTGTTCTCTCGGCGGGCCGTGCGCTGGCGGGCATTCAAATCTTTCACCTCCTGCGCCAGCATGGTGCTCAGGGTGTCGGTGGCTTTCCGGAGACTTTCCTGTCCCTTGGCCGCAGTCTGCTTTTCCTGCCCCATCCTGTGTTCTCACTTCCTTTCGTTCTGTCGCTGGCAAAAGGATACCACGCTTTTCTCCGCCGCAGGAGTACATACTTTTTGCCCTCAGATTTGTATTTTACTGTATATTTTATCCTGTAAGTAATATTTCAAAGTGACAAAAATCCCCTGCCTGTGTTCTTTTCCACAGACAGGGGATCTTTCACTCAATTTTCTGCGCAAAGTCTCCGGGAGACTCTCTGCGTATTTTTACAGGGTTTCCACCCGGTCAAACAGCTCCTTTGCGGCCTCCACAGCCTCCTTGCTGCCGAAGACCACCCTCACGCCCTTCTCCATCCGGGCCGACAGGTCCGCCGCCTCGGCCTTGAGGGCGGCAGCATCCACACTGCACAGGCTCTTGCGCTCGGCGGCAGTCATCTCGTCGGTGATGCCGCAAAAATATTTGCAGTCGGTAGACGCAGCCTCTTCCCGGGGCTTGCGCGGGGTGTCCAGCTTTGCTGCCGCGCCCACGATGAACTCGTTCATGTCCTTCTCGGTGTAGTCGCGGCCTGCCAGTTCTGCCGGCCCCTTTGCGAAAGTCTCATAGCTTTCTTTCAGGTGCGGGTCGCGGTAGGTGTAGAGATATTCGGTGTCGTCGTTCTGGGTCACCATGCCGGTGCCGTACGCGCCGCCCACCTCGCGGATATTGTGCCACAGATACTCGTAGCTCATCACCCGGGCCAGCACCTTCCGCTCCAACCGCCGCTCCATGGGCCAGACCAGCACATCGTAGTTCACGCCGCCGTCGATGATGAAGGCCTCGTTCACCGGAGCTGTCAGCTCCTCAGTGTAGGGCTTTGCCTCGCCGCGCTTTTCTGCCGCGAAGGCACTGCCCGGCAAAAGCTTTTTCAGGGTATCCAGCGCCGCGTCGCTGCCGTGGAGGCTGACGGTCAGGGCGTTCTTTTTCAGCACGCTCTTCCACACCTCTTCCATCTTTTTGCCCAGAGCGGTCCAGTCGGCCTTTTCCAGCAGCTCACAGAGATAGTGGTAGTAGCTCACGCCGTTGCAGCGCTCACTCAGTGCGGATTCCACCGAGAAATGTGCCGCCGCCCGCATGGCGGCGAAGGCGTGGCCCTCCCGCAGGAACTTCTGCTCCATGAGCAGCTTCTGCTGGCTTGCCACCCGCTCCATAGCAGCTTCGGCCTGCGGGCCGCTGAACTTTGTCTCATACAGCCACTCACTGCCCAGCTCCACAGCCTTTTCGAGGCTGCGTTCCAGCATACTCATCCCCACGATGAGCTTTGCGTGGCAGGGCCTGCCTTCCTGCCGTCCCGTCCAGCAGTCCATCCACGCACCACTGCTTCCCAGCCAGGTGTTCCGCAGAGTGTTCAGTTCCTGGGCCGTGTGCTTTTCGGTGTCCAGCTCATCCATGACATCCGTGAGCAGATGCAGGCAGGACATATCTTCCGGTGCCATGCCGCCCAGATCATAGTAAAGGTACAGGTAGGTATTGCCTGCCGAGGGGTGGTGCAGCAGTTCTGCACCCGCCAGCAGCTCCTTGCTGCCCGGTGTCTGCTTTTTGCCCTCGCCGAGGTCGGCGGCTGTCAGCGGATGGTCCAGCACCAGCTTGCCGTCGGTGCGGGCGGCGCGCCCCTCTTCCTCTTTTTTGGGCAGGGTCGGCACCTGGATGATCTCCACCGGCGCAGGCGCGAACAGCTCCCGCAGCAGCTCATTGAACCAGCCCTGTTCCAGCTTCTCCCGCAGGGAAGCGAACAGAGCGTTCGTGTGGAGCAGCAGGGCCGGGTCGCCGGTGTGGAGCCATCCGGTAGATGCATTGATGGCGTCCAGCACGCCGTCCGGGATGCTGCCCGGCCGCTCAAGGGAAGCGAACTCGGTGGAGTTGAGGCTTGCCATCAGCAGCTCCTCGGGGATGCCCTTCTCGAGGATTCCGTCCACGGCTTTGCGCACTGCAGCGGCAAACTTGCCCGCCGACTCTTCCGTCGCGCCCCGTAGCACAAGCTCCAAGGTCGGCTGCAGCGTGCTGTCATCGAAGCCCACGTCGATGTCCGCGCCCAGTTTTTCTTCCAGCAGAGCGGCTTTCAGAGGCGCCTGGTTCGTCCCCAGCAGGGCGTCCAGCAGGATCTCCACGCCCAGCTGGCGCTCCCGGTCGCTGAACGCACCGGTGTACCACGCCAGCGCACACTGAGCCTCGTCCGGCTCCGGCTTCTCGGTATAGTACGGAATATTCCGCTTCGCACCGGCCTGCTCGTCCTGCACCGTCAGGCGGGGGCGGCTGGCGCTCTTGGGCATACGGCTCAGATACTGCTCGTCGAGAAAAGCCAGCTTCTCGGCCATGTCCATCTTGCCGTAGAGGGTGATGCAGCAGTTGTCGGCGCTGTAGTGGCGGCGGTAGACCCGCACATACTTCTCATAGGTCAGCGCCGGAATGGACGCCGGGTCGCCGCCGGAGACGAAGCCGTAAGCCGTATCCGGGAACATTGCCCGGCTCAGAGCGTTCTGCAGCTGTGCGTCCGGCGTCGCCAGCGCCCCCTGCATCTCGTTGTAGACGACGCCGCTCACCGTGCCGTCTTCGTCCCGGTGCCAGCCCTCCTGCTCGAACACGCCCTTGTCCACCATGGCCAGCGGGCAGAACACCGCGTTGAGATAGACGTCCATCAGGTTCTTGAAGTCCGTCTCGTTGGGGGTAGCGAAGGGATACACCGTCTTGTCCGGGAAGGTCATGGCGTTCAGGAAGGAGGCCATGCTGCTCTTGAGCAGCTGCAAAAACGGCGACTTCACCGGGTACTTCTCGCTGCCTGCCAGCACCGAGTGCTCGAGGATGTGGAACACGCCGGTATCGTCGGAGGGAAAGGTGCCGAAGCCGATGCCGAAGGCCTTGTTGTCGTCGTCGTTTTCCACCAGCAGGACAGCCGCCCCGCTGACGTCATGGGTCAGCACAGTCAGCGTTCCGTGCTGTTCGGGGCAGTCCTCGCGCTTGACGAGGGTGTAGCCGGGATATTGTTTCATGGTCTTGCTCCTTTGTATTTTCTGGATTTTGATTCTATTGTATCATCCTGCCCGCCAAAACACAATGAATGGTTTGTGAATCATAACTCGCTGGTAAACAAAAAAACTCTGCCCTGTCCGAAGACAAAGCAGAGGTCAAAACGATTTACACTGTCTCACCCTGACGGAACGACACTCTGAACAGCACGAATCCCACGATGAACAGCACGATGAGGGAGCCGACACCCACATTGGCGCTGCCGGTGAGCTGGCTTCCCACGCTGACGATCATGGTGCCAAGGAAGGACGCGCCCTTGCCGCAGATGTCGAAGAGGCCAAAGTATTCGCCCGACTTTTCCGGCGGGATGATCTTTGCAAAGTGGGAGCGGCTGAGCGCCTGCACGCCGCCCTGGAACATGCCCACGATGACGGCCAGCACCCAGAACTGCCACTGCTGCGTCAAAAAGAACGCAAACACCGCGATGCCCGCGTAGGCCGCGATGCACACCGGGATGAGCTTTGCCGAGGGGTACTTGTTCGACAACCGCCCAAAGATGAGGGCCGACGGGAACGCCACGATCTGGGTCACAAGAAGTGCCAGCAAAAGGCCGGTGGTGTCCAGACCCAGCGCCGTGCCGTAGGCCGTCGCCATGTCGATAATGGTGTACACGCCGTCGATGTAGCAGAAGAACGCCAGCAAAAACCAGAACACCTGTTTATCCTCCGGCAGATGCCGCAGGGTATGGCCGATGCGGGCAAAACTCTGCCGGACAGCGTGCTTTTCCACCTCCACATAGTAGAGCTGTTTATAACTTTTCAGCAGCGGCAGGGTCGTGAGCAGCCACCACGCCGCCGTCAGCAGGAGTGCCAGGTTCAGCGCCGTCATCTGGCTGATGCCGATGCTCCCCGCCCCCAGCACAAGACCGAGGCAGACCACGAAGGGTACGCAGCTGCCGATGTAGCCCCACGCATAGCCCCGGCTGGACACCTCATCCATCCGCTCGGGAGTGGTCACGTCGCTGAGCATCGAATCGTAGAACACCAGGCTGCCCGAAAAGCCCACCTTCGCGATGACGAAGATGACCAGAAACGGCAGCCATGCCGACGCCGCGCCCATGGCGCAGCAGCCCACGATGCCCACGAAAACGCAGAGTATGAAGATAGGCTTCTTGAAGCCCTTCGTATCAGCCACTGTCCCCAAAATCGGGCTCAAAACAGCCGTGATGACGGTCACAGCCGAGCTGGCATAGCCCCAGTAAGCCAGATACTCCACCGAGCTCAGGCCCCCGGCTTCCGCCAGCGCATTGAAGAAAATGGGGATAAGGGTGGCCACCATCAGCACAAAGGCCGAGTTGCCCACGTCGTACAGGATCCAGTTCCGCTCCAAGCTCGTCAGGCGGAATTTGCCGCTCTTTTCCATCCGGTGCTCCTCTCAGTTCTCCCCAAACGTATGCTGATACTCCGCCCCAAGCGGCTTGTTCTCTGCATACTCTTCGATGAGCCTTACCGCCAGCGGCACAGCCGTTTTATACAGCTCTTCGAGCTTCTGGCTGCTCTGGACGCATTTGGGGTTCGGCTGCGGGTTTGCCACAAGGCCGTGCATGAACTCATACTTGCCCGCGACGCGCATCCCGGTCAGCACCACCCAGCGCTTGACGGGGTTCGCCGCCTGCAAAAAATGATGCACCGTTATCATCCCCTTCATCGCTGCCAGCGTCTCGTCCACCGTGACGCCTTCGTAGAAGGGCGCGATGACCTCGGCCCGCTCCCGGCTGGGTTTGATATGGCTGGCCGTGAAGAACTTTATGGGGTCGAGGCCGTCTTCCCGCATCAGAGCGTTGTCAAACTCCGTCTCGATCTCGCAGTGTCCCACACCGCTCTCCCGGACATAGGCTTCCACATAAGGGTGACAGGTGCTGTCCAGCGCGAAGTGGCAGACAAAGCCCAGCGCATAAGCCAGTGCGGCGCTTTTATCCGTTGCATTTTCCACCACGGTGCGGGCACGGGTGAAAAACACCTCGCCCTTCTGCTCGTGCATGGTGTTGCCCAGACGGTTCACCGGGTTCGACTGCAGGGCCTTGTAATAAAACATCAGGTCCGGCCCGTGGAGACCTATGTCGTAAAGCTCCCGGTGCTGTTCCAGCGTCGCGCGCAGACCGTCCGGCAGCAGGGCCAGAACATCCGCACCAAAGCGGCGGTGTGCGTAGGTAGAAGGCATGATACCGCCCCTTTTCGTTTATTTTTCGTAGCCCTGCGGCAGCTCGTTCTTCAGGCCGCGCTCCATCAGGGACTTGACAGCCTCTGCCGCACTCATGCCCTTGTTAACGATGGCGTTGACGGTCTGGACGATGGGCATTTCCACCTGATACCGCTCGGCCAGCTCCAGCGCAGCGGGCAGGGCGTTCATGCCCTCGACCACCATGCCGACTTCCTTGACGGCATTTTCCGGGGTCTCGCCCTTGCCGATGAGGATACCGGCGCGGTTGTTGCGGCTGTGCATACTGGTGGCGGTCACGATGAGGTCGCCGATACCGGCCAGACCTGCGAAAGTGTGGACATTGCAGCCCATCGCCACGCCCAGACGGGCGATCTCGGCGATGCCGCGGGTGATGAGGGCAGCGCGGGCATTATCGCCGTAGCCGAGGCCGGTGGAGATGCCGACGCCCAGCGCGATGACGTTCTTCATGGCACCGCTCAGCTCTACACCCTTGATGTCCTCGTTGGTGTAGACGCGCATGACATTATTGGTGAAGACCTCCTGCACATAGGCAGCGGCCTCCATATCCTTGCTGGCCGACACGATGGTGGTGGGCAGGTCGATGGCCACTTCCTCGGCGTGGGTGGGGCCGGACAGGGCCACAAGACGCACGCCCTTCGGGCCGCCCTCCTTGCCCAGCTCATCGGCCAGGATTTCGGTCATGGTGTACAGGGTGTCGGGCTCGATGCCCTTTGCCACGTCCACGATGATCTGGCCGTCGGCCACATAGGGCCGGGCCTTTGCCGCCGTGGAGCGGACGAACACCGACGGCACTGCGAACAGCAGGATGTCCTTGTCTTTGCAGACTTCCTCGATGTTCTTGGTGAACCGCAGCTCGTCGGGGATCTTCATCTGCGGCAGATTGGGGTGCTTGCGGGTGGTGGAAAGGCTGTCGATCTCCTTTTCGATGGCCGACCACACCAGCACATCATTCCCGCTCACAGTCAGCATCCGTGCAAGGGCCATGCCCCAGGTGCCAGCGCCCAGAATACCAATACGTTTCATCACGTTTGTCCTCCGTATCCGCCGCGCTCCCGTCTGGCGGGGCGTGCGGCCTGTTTGTACCTTTACAGGTCTATACAGTTCTATTGTACCCGAAAGCTTCTGCCGCGTCAACTACTCTGCCGTTCTGCACAAAGTTAGCACCTGTTTTTCATCCATTTCGTCTATACCATGCAATTTTTCGAAACCATTTGCGTTCATTTCCAAATCATGTTATAGTATTCTGGTAGGTTTTGTAGGATTTTCATTTTTTCCTCTTGACTTTGACCCTGCTTTAAGGTATATAATGTGTCCACTTACTTGCCCTGTCTGTTTATTCAAATTTTGAAAAAGGAGTATCCATGCTGGAAACACTCTTATCCAACCGCACCGTCAGCGTGCTCTGGGAGGCTCTTCCCCGCATCCTCTCGGCGGGCCTCACCATGACCATCCCCCTCACCCTCGTCTCGTTCACCTTGGCGATGGTGCTGGCGGTGGCTGTGGCGCTGGTGCAGTACGCCCGGGTGCCGGTGCTGAGCCAACTGGCCCGGTTCTACATCTGGGTCATCCGCGGCACGCCGCTGCTGGTGCAGCTTTTCATCATCTTTTACGGCCTGCCCAGCGTGGGCATCATGCTGGACGCTTTCCCGGCGGCAGTCATTGCCTTCGCCTTCAATGAGGGTGCATACTGCGCCGAGACCATGCGCGGCGCACTCGAGAGTGTGCCGCAGGGCCAGCTGGAAGCCGGCTACTGCGTCGGCATGAGCTGGTGGCAGATCATGCGCCACATCGTGCTGCCGCAGGCCCTGCGCACCGCCGTGCCTGCCCTCTCCAACTCCCTCATCGGCATGATAAAGGACACCTCTCTGGCCTCCAACATCACGGTAGCGGAGCTGTTCATGGCCGGCCAGCGCGTCGCCGCCCGCACCTACATCTTCCTGCCCATCTACTGTGAGGTGGCCGTGGTGTATCTGCTGTTCTGTACCGTCATCACCAAGCTGCAAGGGCTGCTGGAGCGCCAGCTCAACGCCCACGGCTTCCAGTAAGAAAGGAGTGTGGCTGTTATGGCAATGTTAGAGATACGCGGCGTCCACAAATCCTTCCATACTTACGCAAAGCCCGGCGTCCATCTCGGCATCTTTGGCCGCGCCCCCAAGCCGACCAGCAGTCTGGACGTACTGCGCGGCGTCGATTTGACGGTGGAAAAGGGCGACGTCGTGGCCATCCTCGGCCCTTCCGGCTCAGGCAAGACCACCCTGCTGCGATGTCTCAACTTCCTCGAGACGGCGGACGCAGGCAAGCTCACCTTCGACGGCGAGACATTCGACCTCGCCCACGCCGATCGCGCCAGCATCGCGCGGCTGCGCCGCAAGACGGCTTTCGTCTTCCAGAACTACAACCTCTTCCGCAACAAAACGGCCCTTCAGAACGTCACCGAGGGCCTCATCGTCGCCCGGAAGATGCCCAAAGCGGAGGCTGATGCCGTCGGCATGAAGATGCTGGAAAAGGTCGGCCTCGCCGACCGTGCCGACTACTACCCCCGTCAGCTGTCGGGCGGTCAGCAGCAGCGCGTGGCCATCGCCCGCGCTCTCGCCTCCGGCCCGGAGATCATCTATTTCGACGAACCCACCAGCGCCCTCGACCCGGAATTGACCGGCGAGGTGCTGGCCGTCATGCGGCAGCTGGCACAGGAGGGCATGACCATGCTGGTGGTCACCCATGAGATGGGCTTTGCCCGCAACGTCTCGTCCCGCACCGTCTTCATGGAAAACGGCGTCGTGGTCGAGGAAGCCCCCTCGCAGGAGTTCTTCGCCCATCCCAAAGAGGCAAGGACCCGTGAGTTCCTTCAGAAAATTTCCCATACTGAATAAGAAAGGATCATCACCTATGAAACGCAGAACCTTTATTTCTCTCATGAGCGTCATGGCCGCTGCCGGTGTTCTCTCGCTGGCTGGCTGCTCTTCCAACACTTCTGCCTCCACTGCTTCCAGCACCGCTGCTTCTGCTTCCGCTGCTGCCGCCAACAAGCTGGAGACCATCCAGTCCAACGGCAAGCTGATCATCGCGCTGGAAGGCGCATGGCAGCCCTGGAGCTTCCACGATGAGAGCGACACCCTCGTGGGCTACGACGTCGAAGTCTCCCGTGCCATTGCCGAGAAGCTGGGCGTCGAGCCCGAGTACGTCGAGAGCGACTGGGACAGCCTGTTCGCCGGTCTGGATGCTGGCCGCTACGACCTCGTCTGCAACGGCGTCGAAGTCACCGAAGAGCGCGCCAAGACCTACGACTTCACCACTCCCTACGGCTACATCCACACCGCCCTCGCCGTCCGCAAGGATAACGAGGACATCAAGAGCTTCGAGGACCTCGCCGGCAAGACCACGGCCAACAGCCTCGCTTCCACCTACATGGAGCTGGCCGAGAGCTACGGCGCGACCGTGCAGGGCATCGACACGCTGGAAGAGACCATCCAGCTGCTGACCGCTGGCCGTATCGACGCCACCCTGAACGCCAACGTCTCCTTCTACGACTACCTGAACGTCCATCCGGACGCCGACTTCAAGCTGGTCGCCCAGACCGAAGATGCTTCTCACGTTGCGATCCCTATCGTCAAGAGCGAAGACTCTTCCTTCCTCGACGCCCTCAACAGCGCCATCGACGAGCTGCGCGCTGACGGCACCCTCAAGGAGCTGAGCGAGAAGTATTTCGGTCAGGATATTTCTTCCGAGAATTAACTTTTTGTTTTGATTGTCAGCGAAGCATCAGAAGTGCATCATGGTCTATCCCGTAGGCGAAACCGCAAAGCTTCCGGATCTCGTCAAAAATATCCGGGAAGAAGATGTTCCTGAGCGCTTCCGTGCCGAACTGCGCGGTGTCCCGGAAAGCAAATAAGAATATTGACGAAGGGGGCAGGTGTCACGCAGCACCTGCCCCCTTTTTGTTATAAATATCTTCCGGTAATACTCTCCGGGTTTCCCTGGATCTCCTCTGGCGTGCCTGTTGCCACGACGCGGCCGCCGCTCTCGCCGCCGCCCGGCCCCATGTCGATGACATAGTCCGCGTTGCGGATGACGTCAAGGTCGTGTTCGATGACAACGACCGTTGCGCCGTTGTCCAGCAGGGCTTGGAACACCCGCAGCAGCACCTGCACGTCCAGCGGGTGGAGGCCGATGCTGGGCTCATCGAAAACGAACACCGAATCGGTCTGGGTGCGGCCGATCTCGCTGGCCAGCTTGAGGCGCTGGGCCTCGCCGCCGGAGAGGCTGGGCGTTTCCTCGCCCAGTGTCAGGTAGCCCAGACCCAGCTGCTGCAATGTCTGCAGGCGCTGGCTCACTGTCTTCATCCCGCCGCAGAACTCAAGGGCGGAGTTGACGTCCATCTCCATCAGCTGCGGCAAAGAGGCTGTCTGCTCCGCCTCGTTGGTCAGCTTCACGCCGTAAGCCGCCCGCGCGTAGCGGGAACCCCGGCAGTCGGGGCAGACGATGTTCACATCCGGCAGGAACTGCACGTCCAGGCTCACCTCACCGGTGCCGTCGCAGCCGGGGCAGCGCAGACTGCCCGTGTTGTAGGAAAAATCGCTGGCCTTGAAACCCTTTTGCCTGGCGTCCGGAGATTTGGCATAGAGCTTCCGCAGCTCGTCGTGGACGCCCGCGTAGGTCGCCACGGTAGAGCGCACATTGATGCCGATGGGCGTCGCGTCGATGAGCTTGACGTGCGCGATGCCCTCGGCGCGAATCTCCCGGATATGTGCCGGGAGGGCGCTGCCGTTTATCTTTGCTTCCAGCGCCGGTACGAGGCTTTCCAGCACCATCGTCGTTTTGCCGGAGCCGGACACGCCCGTTACCACGGTGAGCCGCCCCTTGGGAATGTCCAGCTCCAAAGGCTTGACTGTGTGGATGCTGCCGGTAGAGAGATGGATAGCCCCCTCTGCGAACATCTCTCCTTCCCTGGCGCACCGGCGCAATTTCGTCTCAGCTTTTCCGGAGAGGAACGGCCCGATCTGGGACTCCGGCTTTGCCTCCAAATCAGCTATCGTCCCTTCGGCAATGACATGTCCGCCCTTGGCTCCCGCTTCCGGCCCCATCTCGATCACCCAGTCGGCCTCTTTCAGGATTTGGGTGTCGTGGTCCACCAGAATGACCGAGTTGCCGTCGGACACGAGGTCGTGCATCACACCGGTCAGGCCCACGATGTTCGACGGATGCAGGCCGATGGACGGCTCATCCAGCACATAGAGCACGCCGGTGGTGCGGTTGCGGACGGCCCGGGCCAGCTGCATCCGCTGGCGCTCACCTGTGGAAAGGGTCGAGGCCGAGCGGTCAAGCGTCAGATAACCCAGACCTAAGTCCATCAGCCGCTTGGCGGTACTTTCGAATGCCTCGCAGATGCTCTCCGCCATCGGGCGCATCTCTTCCGGCAGGCTGCCCGGCACGCCCTTCACCCACTCCACGAGGGCTTCCAGCGTCATCTGGCAGGCTTCGTCCAGCGAGATGCCCCGCAGCTTCGGCGCACGCGCCGCCGCTGAGAGCCGTGAGCCGTGACACTCGGGGCAGACATCTTCCCGCAGGAACTTTTCCACCCGCTTCATGCCCTTGTCATCCTTGACCTTTGCAAGAGCATTTTCTACAGTGTAGACGGCATTGTAATAGGTAAAGTCCAGCTCGCCGGCCTGATTCGAGTTCCTAGCGTGGTAGAAGATATGCTTTTTCTCTGCTGGACCGTGGTAGACGATGTCCTTTTCCTGTTCGGTCAGGTCGCGGAACGGCACATCCGTCCTCACACCCATCTCCCGGCAGACGTCTGTCATCAGCGACCACATCAGGCTGTTCCACGGGGCCACTGCGCCGCCGTCGATGGTCAGCGAGTCGTCCGGCACCAGCGACGCCATGTCCACCGTCCGGACGCTGCCTGTGCCGCCGCACTTCTGGCAGGCACCTTGAGAGTTGAAAGCCAGCTCCTCCGCCGACGGCGCATAGAAATACGCACCGCACTCCGGGCAGACCAGCTCCTTGCCCGCCGCAACAGCCAGCGTCGGCGGGATGTAATGCCCGTTCGGGCAGCGGTGGCTTGCGAGGCGGGAGTACATGAGCCGCAGGCTGTTCAGCAATTCCGTGCCGGTGCCGAAGGTGCTGCGGATGCCCGGCACGCCCGGCCGCTGGTGCAGCGCCAGCGCCGCCGGAACATACAGCACCTCTTCCACCGAGGCTTTCGAAGCCTGGGTCATCCGGCGGCGGGTGTAGGTGGACAGCGCCTCCAGATACCGGCGGGAGCCTTCGGCATACAGCACCCCCAGCGCCAGCGAGGATTTACCCGACCCCGACACGCCCGCAATGCCCACGATCTTGTTCAGCGGGATGTCCACGTCGATGTTTTTCAGGTTGTGTACCTTTGCCCCGCGCACGAGCATTTTGTCTATCATTATGATTTCCCTTCCCTTTGGCTTTTTTGCGCCAGATGAATTCCATGTTCTCTGTTTTAGTATAGCGTATCCTGATGTGTATTTCCACAATGGTCACCAATAAAATGCTATTTGCACTGGCAGACACAGAAGAGTATACTATAATCAGTAAGGATCTCAAGTTCCTGTACACATGTATCTGACGAGATAAAAGGAGAACGAACATGGCAGTATTTCCAAAAGAATTTGTATGGGGCGCTGCGACTGCAGCCTATCAAATCGAGGGCGGTGCCGTCGAGGATGGAAAAGGCCGGAGCATCTGGGATGTTTTCTCCCACACACCGGGCCGCACCTATCGGGGCGAGACCGGTGATACCGCCTGCGACAGCTATCACCGCTGGCGGGAAGACATCGAACTGCTGAAGTCGATGCACCTGAAAGCCTATCGCTTCTCCGTGGCGTGGACGCGCATCGCCCCCACCGGCGGCACGGACTGGAACGAAAAAGGCTTTGCCTATTACGATGGTCTTGTGAATACTTTGCTGGAAGCGGGCATCGAGCCGTATATTACGCTGTATCACTGGGATTTGCCGCAGGCGCTGGAAGAAAAGGGCGGCTGGCAGAATGAGGACACCGCCCGGGCGTTTGCAGTCTACACGGCAAAAATGGCAGAACATTTCAAAGGCAGGGTCCACCAGTGGTTCACCTTCAATGAGCCTGCCTGTATCGTGAAAATGGGCTATGGGACAGGTGAGCATGCGCCGGGGCTGAAACTCCCGCTGGAAGGGCAGTTCACCTGCTGGCAGAATATCATCTATGCGCACTGCCTTGCCGCGCAGGAGCTCCGCCATACGGACGCCGAAAACAGAGTGGGCTTCGTCTCCACAGGCCGCATCTGCTACCCCGCATCTGAGGCAAAAGCAGATGTGGACGCCGCCCGGGCTCTGACCTTTGCCTGCCCGGACGAGGACTGGGCCTTTACCCACACGATGTCGCTCGACCCTCTGTGCCTTGGCCGCTGGCCCGGACCGGACCTCTGTGGGCCGCAGCTTTCCGCCTGCATCGGTGCTGTGCCGCAATACATCAACGACGCCCTGCCTCTGGGCAGACCGGATATGCTCGGGCTGAACATCTACAATGCCGCGCCTGTACAGATGGGAACGAATGGTCCCTGTTATGTGGAGCGCCCTGCGGGATACGCTCACACAGCCATGAACTGGCCGGTAGAGCCGGAAAGCCTGAACTGGGGTCCCCGTTACATCCAGGAGCGGTATGGACTGCCCATGTTCATCGCGGAGAATGGCTTATCCTGCACCGACAAAATCTATCGGGACGGCAAGGTGCATGACGTGGAGCGAATTGATTTTCTGGCGCGCTATCTGGAAAAACTTTCCGAGGGCATTCAGGCCGGTGCCGACGTGCGAGGGTACTTCCATTGGAGCCTGCTGGACAACTACGAGTGGCACAGCGGATACAGAGAGCGTTTTGGTCTGGTGTACGTCGATTACGCTTCCGGGCGGCGCATCCCGAAAGACAGTGCCTTCTGGTATGGCGAAGTCGCGGCGACCAATGGCGGGTCCATCTGACCTGTAAAATAAAAGGCCGGCAGTTTCTCCAATACAGAACGAATATTGCAGCCATATCCAAGATACGTCTTACCCATCCTGCAAATTCTTTTATAATAGCACTGCTGCCTGAAAGCGCTGCAACAAATTCCCATATCAAAAGGGAAGCTTTCCGGTATGGGACAACGACAAATCATTTTATTGGGATGCGAAAGAGACGCCCTCCGCCTGCTTCGGCGCTGCCGGATGGCCCGGCTCCGCTTTTGTCAACATCTGTTGGAACTTCCGGGCCGCCGTGTTCAGCGGGCGGTGATGGTCGTAGACGAGGCAGATAGAGCGGGAGGGAATGATCTCCTGCAGATGCAGCTCGACAAGCTCGCCGCGGGCCAGAAGCTCTTTCGTCATCGGTTCCGGCACGAAGGCAAGGCCCAGCTCACTTTTCACCAGCGTGAGCATCTGGTCGGTGGTGGCGGCCTCGGTGTCGGGCCGGAGCACGGCGTCGTGGTCGAGGAAGAACTGCCGGTAGAAGCTCCGGGTCATGCTCTCATCGCTGAGAGAGATGAGCGGATAGCAGCTCAGTTCCTTCAGCGTCAGGCGCTGGCTGGCCAGTGCAGTGAAGGTCTTTCCACCCACCAGCACTTCACAAAACGGTTTCAGTTCCACCATCTTCAGGCCCTGTTCTACTTCCGCCGGGGTGGAGATGATGGCAAAATCCACTTCTCCGTTCTTCACAGCCTGCACCGCCTGGGGCGTAGAGTGGTTCGAGATGCGCAGCCGGATGCCGGGATACTCGGTGTGGAACGTCCGCAGCTTCTCGGCCAGATAGATGTTCAGCGCCGTCTCCGTCGCGCTGATGCTGATGGAGCCATGCTCGAGGGTGGCGCTGGCGCTCAGCTCTTCCTCCGCGTCCTGTATCTGCACCGCTGCCGAGGCGATGCGGGAGTAGAGCATCTCGCCCTCCGGCGTCAGGGTGACGCCCCGGTTGGAGCGGGTAAAGAGCACACAGTTCAGCTGGCTTTCCAGCCGGTTCATCGAGTGGGTGATGTTGGGCTGGTTGTTGCCCAGCACCCGCGCCGCTTTCGTAAAGTTCTGATACTTCGCCACATAATAGAAAATTTTGTAGTATTCCCAATCGACGTACATGGGAGCCTCCCCTCTTTCATACCAGAATCACATTTTTACTTTTCCCCCACCAGCGCCACGGCAACATCATTGACATTCGTGCCAGTAGCGCCGGTCATGATAAGGCCGTCCACAGCTTTCAGTGCATGGTAGGCATCGTTGTTTTGCAGGGTGTCGAACACATTCCAGCCCTTGGCGGTCAGTGCGGAGAGGGTGTCACCATCCACATAGCCGCCGGCAGCATCCGTGGGGCCGTCGGTGCCGTCACTGCCCACCGAGAACACTGCTGCATCCAGCCCGGCCAGCGCCGGAGCCGCTGCAAGGGCAAGCTCCTGATTCCGTCCGCCGAGGCCCTTGCCGGTCAGGTGGACGACCGTCTCGCCGCCTGCGATGTAGGCCAGCTTTTTTCCCTGCCCCGCGTGGGTCCGGACGATGGAGCCAAGGAAGCTGCCCGCCTCCCGGGCTTCACAGCAGAGCTGGTCGGTCAGCAGGACGGGCTCATAGCCAAGCTCCCGGCAGGCGGCAGCGGCAGCGGTGCAAAGCTCCCGCACACTGCCAGTGATCTGGGTCGTCACATTGTCCAGCATCTTGGGCGTTTCCTGCGCCAGAAGAACTTTTGCCTGTTCCGAGAGCTTCAGGTGATACTTCTCCGCAATGGCAAGCGCCTGTGCGCAAGTAGAGGTGTCCGGCACCGCCGGGCCGCTGGCTATCATATCCAGCGGGTCGCCCAGAATATCGCTCAGCACGATGCTGAATACCTGAGCCGGGGCGCATGCCTGCGCGAACCGCCCGCCCTTGACGCCCGAAAGCCGTTTGCGGATGGTGTTCATCTCCACGATGTCAGCGCCACTGGCAAGGAGCTGGCCGGTGATGTCCTGCAATTCTGTGCCGGGGAGCAGCGGTTTTTCAAACAATGCACTTCCTCCGCCGGAGAGCAGAAACAGCACGGTATCCTCCGCCGCCAGGCCGCGCACCAGCTCCAATGCCTTTTCGGTGGCCGCAAAACTGTTCTCGTCCGGCACCGGATGGCCTGCTTCATAACAATTTACTCCCAGAATTTCGCCCCTGACGTGCTTGTATTTGGTCACGACCACGCCGCCGTCCACACGGCCCAGCGCTTCCGCCGCCGCGTGTGCCATCTGCCATGCGGCCTTGCCCGCTGCGACCAGCAGCACCCTGCCCCCCTTGGGCGCAAAGGCTTTCAATGCGCGGCGGACAGCTTCGTCCGGCAGGACAGCGTTCAGGCTGGATGCGATGATGGCATCGGCATCCTTTCGCAGCGTCGGATTCATGAAACAGACCTCCTTGTGTGATATGATTTACAGCAGACCGGCTTCGGTCATGGTTTTTTACAAAGCCCTGCCTGGCCTAGCCGTCCAGAATCATTATACAGCAAGACCGACGTTTCGGGAATACTTTCGGCAATGGTTTTGAAATTGCTGTACAGCTCGACATCACAGACTGTACCTTCCTTAGTTGGGTCTTGTATCTGATTTTTATACTCGCTCTCTACGAAATACCAGGATCTTGTTTACAAACATCCCCCATGCAGCCGCCGGATCACCTTAAATGCGACCTCATGTTCTGTTGTCAGCGGTTTTTTCAAAGCGAAGAAAACAACACCGCTGGTCGGACAGGTGATCTCTGCCTCCACCTCCGCAGTAAACGGGTCAAGGATCACGCCCATTTTCTGACCATACTCCACTTCCTGTCCCGGCTCCACGAAGCGGCGGAAGATCCCGCCCGCCGGGGTGAGTACATTTGCCATCTCGTTTTCCTGCACGACGGTGGACAGATACCCACTGTGGCAGTGGTATCGCAGTAAACCGACCCGGCTGAGATACCGCAGCACGGCAGCAACGGCTTCCTGCGCGCTCTGCTCGTCAACTTCGTCCGTTTCCTTGGTATAAATGCTGAACGCATTGGTCTCCCAGATCTGCCAATTATAGTTCAGCGTCGTCGTATCAATGGGGGTCGGCTTACGCATGACCACATAAGGCAGGCCGAACAGATTGCCCAGGCTGGCCGTCTGATAGCCGGTGTTCATAATGCGAATGTGCGGAACAAAGTCACCGGGCAGATAGAAGGACGCAAAATGGATATGCCCACACGCAGGACAAACCCCGGCTGGAGTTGACCGAGAAAATCGAAGCCAACTTCTATTCCCAAGATTTGACCTCGGCAGCATCCCAGATCCAGCAAAATAAAAAGCCGGCGGCAACAAAAATCTCCGGTAAGGAGATCCTTGAAGCCATCCGGCTGATGAATGCAGACGAACGCAGAGAGTTGACGAGAGCCTTGTTCGCCTAAAATTTTTTCTTTTTATGCAAAGGAAAGCGGGCTGTGCAAACGGTGTGCAGAAAGTGTGCAGCCGCTTTCCTACATAAAGGAAGAACGTAAAAACTTACGGTTTTACGTTCAATATCTAGTACACCTTGCGCACTCATATCCGAACTTTTCTCCGCTTTCACCGCTTCCCCGAAAGCGACCGTTTCTGTACCTTCCTTATAATTAAAGGTAATAAATACCTTATCATCGTAGAGATAGATGGCATTGATGAAGGTATCCACCAGTGCCTGCCGCTGCTCCGGCTGGGTCATATCCAGCTTGCGGAAGCGAAGCAGCCAAAAGCGGACGAACTCCTCTTTCATCTTTGGCTTAGCCAGCCGTTCCTCTGCAATGCGGGCTTGCAACTCCTTCCGCTGTTCTTCCAGCGCTTCCAGCCGCTCCTTGGTGGAACTGGTCAGAATGCCCATCTGGATAGCGTTCAGCATATTGGTGATGCCGACTTCCGTTTCCTTCAACTGCTTTTCGTAGATGGGCAAATCCGTGCTTTCCTGGTTTTGCAGTTCCACCACTTTGGCGATGATGGCATTCATGGAAGCGTCATCTTCCACCAGCTTCATGGTCTCGTTGACTACCAAATCTTCCAGCCACTGTTTCCGCACGGCCTTTTTATCGCAAGTCTTTTTGTTCTTGGCGGCGGCACACTTATAATAGGTATACATTTTCCCGGTGTGGCTGACACCGCTTTCTCCGAACATCAGTGCACCGCACTTGCCGCAGTACAGCTTGGTGGTGAGCAGATAGCTTTCCTCTGCCTTATGACGGGCAGGGGCTTTTTTGTTTTTGGCGATTTTCTCCTGCACATCCTCAAACAGTTCCAGCGGAATAATGGGCGGGATGGCATCCGGCACGACCTTCTCGGCAAGGTCGGCGGAGTAGTATTCGGCGTAGCCTTCCAGCACTGATTCCAGAATAATGCCCTCCGGGCCAGCCGAAATGACTTCCGTTGCCGATACCAGTTTCACGCCGTTTCGCTTCAGCTGAGTCTTGTACCGGGCACTGTCGTAGCGGTTTCGGGCAAAGCGGTCGAGCTTCCAGACAATGATGATGTCAAAGATGCCACGCTCACTGTCTTTGATCATCTGTTGGAACTGCGGGCGGTTATCGGTCTTGGCGGAGATGGCACGGTCAATGTAATGCTTCACCACCGTGAAGCCGTTCTTTTCCGCATAGGCGGTGCATTCCCGGATCTGACCTTCAATGGATTCTTCACGCTGACTATCAGTAGAATAGCGGGCATAGATCACGGCGGTCATGGCAGGCACCTCCCATTTATACATCATTGAACGGTGGAGCGTTCTTTCAAAACAGTGTTTCGTATAATGTATATACCACAGTTTTTAACTGAATGCAAGACTTTTTCCCAAATAAAAGCCGCCCTCATTCTCAGATCGTCCAGTTCTGGCTTGCCGACTGCAGATCCACCATGTGGGCATACAGTCCCTTCCGGGCGTACAGCTCTGCCGGGCTGCCCTGCTCGGCCACGATGCCACCCGACAGCACCACCACCTGATCCGCACCGGCTACGGTGCGCATCCGGTGGGCAATGATGAGGACAGTTTTGTTTTTTATGAGCCGGGATAGTGCCTCCTGAATAGCAGTTTCGTTTTCCACATCCAAGCTGGCGGTGGCCTCATCCAGCAGGATGATGGGCGCATCCTTCAGGAAGGCGCGGGCAATGGAAATGCGCTGACGCTCGCCGCCGGAAAGAGCGCAGCCATTCTCGCCGATGTTCGTGTTCCACTTGTCCGGCAGCTTTTCGGCAAATTCCTCGCAGTTTGCCAGCTTTGCTGCCGCAAGGACCTCCTCGTCGGTGGCCCCCTTGCGCCCCAGACGGATGTTTTCGAGGATCGTGTTGTCAAACAGGGTCACATCCTGAAACACGATGGAATACAGGCTCATGAGCTTTTCCGGGTCGATTCGGGAAACCTCCATGCCACCCACAGTGATGCTGCCCTTCTGGTAGTCCCAGAACCGTGCCGCCAGTCGGGAAACGGTAGTCTTGCCGCCGCCGGAGGGGCCTACCAGTGCCGTGACCTCGCCCTGCTTCGCGGTAAAGGAGACATCCCGCAGCACCGTTTCACCGGAGTTATAGGCAAAGCCCACATGGTCGAACACGATATCGCAGCCCTGATTGGTCAGCTGCTCGCTGCCGATCTGCAAGGGAGCGTCCAAGATCTCATTCATGCGTCCTACATTGGTGCGCATGGCAATGACCGCCGCCAGATTCTGCAAAGCCCCCTGCATGGGGTCGTACATCCGGGATGCCGCCATCAGGAACAGAAACAGGGTCAGCACGTCGATGCCGCCCTGCACCAGCAGCACCGAACCGGTGAGCGCCACCGATGCAATGCCCAGCTTGAGCACCATGCCGGCGGAGGACACAAACAGCGCTGTTTCCAGCTCTGCCACAATAGACTGCTTTTCCACTGCCCGAATTTTGTCGGAAAGGCCAGACAGATACCACTGCTCCGCATTGCTGGCTTTCAGGTCCCGGAGGGTCTCGATGTACTCCTGAATGCCGTCCGCACAGGCCATTTTCGCAGCCATGGTCCTGGCCTGCACCTTATCCTGTACCCGATAGCTGCCCACCACGATGGCAGCGGATACCGGAATGACCCACAGTGCCGCCAGTGCCATCCGCCACTCAAATGCAAACAGGCTCAGGGCAATGAGCACCGTGGAAATGAGGGAACCGAACAGACCGGGGATGAAGTGGGAGCAGTCCTTTTCCAACACCTCACAGTCCGCCATGATGGTGCTTGTCAGGTCGGCAAGGTCCCGCTTGCCAAAAAAGGACAGGGGCAGCTTCCGCAGCCGCTCCGCAAGGGTCAGGCGGCGGGTGCCGCTCTCTTTATAGGTGGTAAAATAGGTGCCGTTGTACTGGAACCATGTGGTCAGTAAAATCAGTGCAAAGCAGGCAAGGCACCCCAGCAGATAGAAGGTGCTTCTCCCGCTCGTGGAGCCTGCCAGCAGGTCTTTTACCAAAAGATACAACAGCCCGGTGGGCAGCATGAACGCCATGTTCTGGAACGCACAGGCCAGAACGCCCTTCACAAGCCCCTTTGCGCCCTCCGGGGAGCTGGCTGTGGCGTGTTGAATTTTTTCGATCATTCCTTACCCCTCCTTTGCGACCTTCCACTGCACCGACGCCTGATACTCCTGCCACATCCGGGCAAACAGACCGTTCTGTGCACACAGCTCATCCTTTGTGCCGGATTCTGCGATCTGCCCATCCTGCACCACATAGATGCAGTCGGCGTTGGCGACTGTGGACAGGCGGTGCGCGATCATCAGCACCGTTTTGCCCTTGGCAAGCTGGGCAAAGGCTGCCTGCACCTTTGCTTCATTGTCCGGGTCGGCAAAGGCGGTGGCCTCGTCCAGGATCAGGATGGGCACATTTTTCAGCATGGCGCGGGCAATGGCAATGCGCTGCTGCTCGCCACCGGAAAGATACACGCCCTTGGTGCCGATGACCGTGTGGATGCCCGCCGGGAACTTCTCCACGATATCCATGCACTGTGCAGCTTTCAGCGCCGCCAGCACCTCGGCTTCGGTGGCCTGTGGCCTACCCAGACGGACGTTGTCCAGAATGCTACCCTTGAGCAGGCGGCTGTTCTGGAATACAAAGGAGATGGTGTCCATCAACTCTTCCTTGGGGATATCCCGCACATCCGCTCCGCCCACCCGGACGCTGCCGCTCTGCACATCAAAGAACCGGCAGACAAGGTTTGCCAGCGTGGATTTTCCGCCGCCGGAGGGGCCTACAAAAGCCACAGTCCGTCCCGGCTGGATCTCCAGCGAAACGTCCTTGATGACCTCGGTTTCTCCGTCATAGCTGAAACGCACGTTCTGCAGCGCGACAGAAGCATCCTGCGGGTGCTGAGGAACAGCCTGAGCCTGCATGGGTGCTGCCTCCAGCACCGAGTCGATGCGTGCCAGTGCATCCGCCACCACCATCTTGTTCTCGCTCATATACATCATACGGGTCAGAGTCAGGGAGATCACCGGCGTGATGATGATATAGAACAGCAGGTTCAGCAGAAACTCCGGGGTGACGCCGTGGGTCGTGAACAGCAGCCCGCCCGCGATCAAAAAGGCGAACACCCCGTTGACGGCGGCGGTATAGAACATCATGGGCAGTCGCAGATCTTTGGTGTAGGAGATGACCCACTTTTCGTATTCGTCAATGGTGGCCTTGAACTTTTTGAAGGAAAAGACCGACTGCCCGAAGGTCTTGACCACCGGGATGCCCCGGACGTACTCCACGGCCTCATTGGACATAGCCTCCAAGGCGTTGCCGTACTGCCGCATTTTTTCAGCCATCCGCTTGCCAGTCATGGTCGTCATAATGAGAAAAGCCAGCACCACCGGCGCAAGGCTCAGCAGCCCCAGCCGCCAGTCGAACGCCAGCAGCAAAACCAGCAGCCCCACCGGGGTGGCGATGGCGTTGTACTGGTCGGGCAGCTGGTGGGCCAGATAGGTCTCGGCTGCTCCCGTGCTCTCATGGATGATCTTGCGCAGCTTGCCGCTGCCGAAAGTCTCGGCAAAGCCCAGCGGCAGCACCGCCAGATGCTCCGACACCGCCAGCCGCAGATTGGTCGCCACCCGGAACGCCGACAGGTGGGAGCACATCAGCGCTGCAATGTAAATAAGGTAAGACAGCACTGCAAACAACACTGCCATCCAGCCGTAATGGGGGATGTTCACCGCCTGCGCATAGTCCGGTGCGACAGCCAGCACATCCCGCAAGATCATCCAGATATAGAGGAACGGGATCAGCGCCATCAGTGCGCTGACAGCGGAGAGCACCAGTGAAGCATAGGTGAATACCCGATGTCCGCCTGCATAGCCCATCAGCCGGGAAAAGTCCGATCGTTTTTTCAATCAAATCACATCCTTACCGTAATATTGCCATGCGTACCGCCTGACATGATCGGGTGCGCATGTGCCGTTTATTCTGCCTCAGACAAATTTTCCGTGACGAAAAGTTCAATGACATTTTCCATAGTTGCCTGATCATAGTCCTCTGCGATGGCGGCAGCATTCCAATAAGCATAATTTCCTTCATACCAGCTCTGCAGGTCGTCGAGATCCTCTGCATAGCGGAATTCCAGATGATACGTCGTTTCCATCGTATCGGGCGCAAAGGCAAAGTAGGTAAACTCCCCGGAATCCGCATCCTCGCTCTGGTAGAAGAGGAAGCTGTTTTCATTGTCCACATCCAGTTTCTGGTAGGTGTGTGCAAACACTTCCTGTCCTTGCGCATCCAGACCGGTGATAGTGTCGCCATTCATCACGAATTTTTCCACGCCGCCCAGAAAATAGCAGTTGAACGCCGTGCTGTCCGGATCTGCTGCATATTTTTCAACAGCCTCCTCGCCATACGGCTCTGCCATGCACATTCCCAGCAGCATATCCGTAGCCGATTCCGCATTGTCCTCGCCTACCAGCGGAGTCGCAGCGTCGATCCACAAATTCCGGTATTCACTCTTTGCCATCTCCGGGAACAGTTCCACATAAGTCCCGCTGATACCAGACAGATAATCCTCCGCATCCATTACCTGACTTGCGGAAGCCGAAGAAGCCACCGAGGAGGAAACGCTGGATGCCGAAGACGCTGTGCTTGCGCTCTGCTGGCCGCAGCCGACAGCAGACAGCAGGCAGACCGCAGACAAGGCCACTGCAACAAATTTCTTTTTCATCATCATATGAAAGTACCTCCGGTTTTAAAGTAAGTTTGTTCTAACCGCTCTGTACTTTAGCATATTTTTCGGCCGTGGACTACTCCATTCTGATTTTCCTGCTCCGTTTTGCGAGTCCATTTGCGTGGGTGCGGTACTGCGACGGGGTCGTTCCATATCGTTTCCGGAAAGCCTCCGAAAACTTGCTGGCGTTGTCATATCCTGCATTCTGTGCGATCTGCGTAATGGGCTTTGCGCTCCGGACAAGCTCTACGGCAGCCTGTTCCAGACGGTATTCCTTGATATAGTGGTATACTGGCACACCGTAGACCTGTTTGAACATTTTTTGCAGGTGCGAAACCGAGATCCCGTGTTCTTCTGCCAGCTGCGCAAGGGAGACATACCCCTCCCGGTTTGTCAGAAGGTGATCCCGGAGATGGTGTGCCAGTTCGGTCTGTTCGGTAGAACAGTACAAGTCCGTTCCTTCCTCCTGCGGAATGCGGCTCAGCAGCATCAACAGCTCCACCACCTTGAGCCGCAGGAACCGGAGATCCATGTAGGGCGCATTTTCGTACAATTCCCGGAAAACGTGCTCACAGCGGGGTCCTGCCGTACCGAACATGAACCATCGGTTTCCCAGAAGATTCTGCTTCAGTACCGCAAAATCCACCGAAAAGCCCGGTGCGTTCTTCTCAAGCCAGTTCTGAGCGGCTGCTGGATCAACTTCCAGACACAGCCCTTCGTAACAGCCCAGCGGGAACCGTGACTCTGAACGTGTTCCATGCCGTCCGTCGTAGCAGCTGACGGCCATATCCCCCGGCTTTAGCAGAACGCTATCACGCATGGAAAAGCTGGTTTCAAAACGGCCATTGATGCAGAAATTGATCTCTATCATACCGATCTGCGTGCGGATTTCCGTATAGGTCTCCATCTCCAGCCGCAGCAGCATGATCCCCACGCCATCAAACAGCCGGTAATAGTGAATTTCTCCACTTCCGGCCGCATTTTCAAAGCCGCCTGTTTGTCCGGGATTATAGGGAGTGACCCCCGTTTTGTCATGAAAAATGATATCAATCATACTGTTTATTCAATCCGATCTCCACAATCCGTCTTTTGCAGGGCTTGGAATGGCAGCTGTGGTCAACTGGCAGATCTCTGTCTTTCATATTTTTCCTTTCTTCGCCCCTTGCATCGCAATTTTCTCAACCATGCGCTATTCCAGTGCCACATCCAGTACCATCATCACGCTGAAGCCTACCGCAAAAAACACCGTGCCGACGTTAGAGTGCTGCCCCTGCGACATTTCCGGGATCAGCTCCTCCACCACCACATACAGCATGGCTCCGGCGGCAAAGCTGAGCAGATAGGACAAAGCGGGCACCACAATGCCTGCCGCCAGGATCGTCAGTACTGCCCCGATCGCACCGAGAATGCACCATCGAATCAGCATTTTCGTTTTCTCCGTCTTCATCTTTTTTGCCTCCGATTGCAGTTCATGATTCTGCTTTTCATTTGGGCAATTTCCAACTTCTTAGAAAATCAAATATGCCGCGTTCAAGTGGGTAATGCCGCGCGCTTGCAGCCAATCTGTTACCTCGTCTACTGTCGTCTCCACAGAGATAAAGTCTTCTCCCGTTTCGCCGTGACCGTCATAGACGATCTGAATCACATGGTAATCCTGCGAAAGCCGGCCAACCGAGTCGGCGAACGCCCACTCCGGCTCCGCCGTGCACGGCAGAAACAGCAGCGTCTTTTCATGTTCTTTTCCATATTCCAAAGTTCTCATACCATCCGCCCCTTGGTTTTTGCAGCATTATTTTTTCGGATTACGCTCCGTCATCGCGCCAAAGAATGCCGGTGCGCCGCCTGCACTTCCTTATCTTCCCACGCCCTTCAAGTACCCGCTTTTTGAGTTTTCCTCAGTATCATCGGATTCATCATAGGCATCGTAAAGCGCATTGGGGTCGTGGGCTCTTTTCTTGAAAGGCGAGCACAGCTCATTTTTGTGCGCAAAGGCAAACTCCATGTTGTCCGTCCAACCTGTGTGACCGGTAATGAACAGCGGATGCAGCCCACGTTTTCTCAGCTTTTTCTCCAGCAAAGCCAAAGACTTCACCGCCAGCTTGTTATCCTCTGCCAGCGAAGAAATAAAACTGTATCCGCCGTCCGCACCGAACCAGAGGGTATCGCCGGTAAAGAGATATTTCCCGTCCACAAGGTATACCATGTGCCCCCATGTATGACCGGGAACGAGAAAACACTCGATCCTGATGCCGTCAATATCAAAGACCTCACCATCGTGCAGCAGCACTTTTTCATTGTTGATCGTCACCTGCGGCAGCTTATAGAGATGATAAATGACCTTGCGGCGTGCTTCTCCGGTCAGATAGCGGTTCTCGATCGCGCTTATGTACAGCTTTGCATTCTGAAACAGCCCCGGACTGTCTGCTTCCACCGCACCTACATGGTCGGTGTCCTGATGGGTGATGAGGATGTGCCGGATGGAATACGGGTCGATTCCCAGCCAGTTCATCTTCTCTGCCAGCCGGTCATAGTTGTATCCGGCATCGATCATAATGATGTTATCTTTCGTAAAGGGTTAATAAAAAGTGTTGAGTTTACGGTTGCAAAACCAATTTCAAAAGATCCTAAAGTTGATCCTGAGGATGGTTGGACCCAAGAGTCTTTTGATATGCTGAAAGAGGCTGGTGGTACTAAATTTACGGCTAA
>OGGR01000091.1_pt1 | contig 81505 bp, 66 predicted proteins | sample 1571321 | NCBI WGS metagenome assembly OGGR01 (sample SAMEA2582048, study PRJEB24529) | metagenome | biome: Human gut stool | place: China | collected 2011 | reverse complement strand
GCGAATTCTTAATTTTTATCCGTTAAGAAATCTGGCTAGTAACGAACTATTTTTATGTATTTATTATCTACAATAGCTCTCTTTTTTTATGTTAGGAAGTTATAAGTTATCTTTTTTCATCAGAATAATCTAAACTTGCAAGTCTTTTATATTGTCTCCATCTTCTTTGAGCATCAAACATATTCTTTTCAAATAAGTCATTTGCTTCATTAGGATTTGTTTTCTTCAATGTCATATATCTAGTTTCACCCATTAAGTAATCTTGATATAATTCCCATTTAGGTTCTTTTGAATCTAATTGTAGTGGATTTTTTCCTTCTTTTTCAAGTAATGGATTATATCTAAATATAGGCCAATAACCACATTCAGTTGCAAGTTTCATTTCAGTTTGTGATTTTGACATACCCTTTTTAATTCCATGGTTGATACAAGGAGAATAAGCAATAACTATTGATGGACCATTATAGCTTTCAGCTTCTTGTATAGCTTTTAAGAATTGTTGTTGGTTAGCTCCCATAGAAACTTGTGCAACATAAATATGACCATAGCTCATACAAATAGCAGCTAAATCTTTTTTCTTTAAAGGTTTACCAGCAGCAGCAAATTTTGCAACAGCAGCAGTAGGTGTAGCTTTAGAAGATTGTCCACCAGTATTTGAATAAACTTCTGTATCCATAACTATAACATTTATATCTTCTTTTGAAGCAAGTACATGGTCAAGTCCACCATATCCTATATCATAAGCCCAACCATCTCCACCAACTATCCATTGAGATTTTTTAATTAAATATTGTTTCAAGCCTATAATATCCTTAGCATAAGTTTCGTTATTTCCTTCTAATGCAGTTAAAATTTTAGGACTTATTTCTCTTGTTTTAGCTGCATAGTTTCTATTTTCTATCCATTCACGGAATAAGCCTTGTAGTGCAGGAGTAACCTTATCCATAGAAACTTCCATAATATGTTGTATTCTATCACGAAGAGCTTCTACTCCAACATGCATACCAAAACCATATTCAGCATTATCTTCAAATAGAGATGATGCCCAAGCAGGACCTTCTCCACAACAGTTTTTAGTATAAGGTGTTGATGGTGCAGAACCACTATAAACTGATGAACATCCACTTGCATTTGCAACCATCATTCTATCTCCAAACATTTGAGAGATAACTTTTAAATAAGGTGTTTCTCCACAACCAGGACAAGCTCCATTAAATTCAAATAATGGTTGAGAGAATTGAGAACCTTTAACTGTATTAGTAGGCATCTTATCAGTTTTATATGTTACCTTACTATAAATGTATGAAGCCTTTTCATCTTCATGATTTTCTAATGCCACAGCAATAGGTTCCATATCAAGAGCCTTAGCAGGACAAACATTTGCACAAGAACCACAACCTGTACAATCAAGAGGTGTAACTTGTATTCTGTAAGTTAAACCTTCTAAGCCTTTTCCATTAGCTTTTTTTGTAGCAAATTCAACAGGAGAAGCAGCTTTTTCTTCTTCTGTTATTAAAAATGCTCTAATAGCTGCATGTGGACAAACATAAGAACATTGATTACATTCTATACATTTATCTAAATTCCATATAGGCACATTTACTGCAACTCCTCTTTTTTCAAAGGCAGAAGTACCATTTTCAAATGTTCCATCTTCTCTACCTAAGAATGCTGAAACAGGTAAATCATTTCCTTTTATAGCATTGATAGGTTCAACTATATTTTTAACAAATGAAGTTAATAATTCTGTTTTACAATTAGAAGTATCATTATTTTTATCAATCTTTTGCATAGTTTCAACTTTTAAATTTATCCAATTAGAATCAACTGGAATTTCAATTAAGCCAGAAGCACCAACATCTATTGCTTTATAGTTAAGTTGAACTACATCATCACCTTTTCTACCATAAGATTTCAAAGCATATTCTTTCATATATTTTTGTGCTTCATCATAAGGTATGATTTCAGCTAATTTAAAGAATGCTGATTGCATTATTGTATTTGTTCTTTGTCCTAAACCAATTTCTTGAGCAAGTTTAGTTGCATTAATAATATAGAATTTAGCTTCTGATTTTGCTAAATCATATTTAATATTATCTGGGATATGTTCTAAAACCTCGTTTTTATCCCAAACACAGTTTAGTAAAAATTTTCCACCCTTTTTAAGTCCTGATGTCATATCATATTGTTTTAAATAAGCTGGAACAGAGCAAGCTACAAAACTTGGACTTGACACTAAATAAGTGGATCTGATAGGTTTTTTACCAAATCTTAAATGTGATCTTGTAACTCCACCAGATTTTTTAGAGTCATAGGCAAAATATCCTTGGGCATATAAATCAGTTTTATCTCCAATTATTTTTATTGAGTTTTTATTTGCTCCAACTGTTCCATCTGCCCCAAGTCCAAAGAATAAACAAGCCTTAGTAGATGGGTCAGCCACATTTAGCCTTTCTCCTATTTCAAGAGATGTAAAAGTAACATCATCTATAATACCTATTGTAAAGTTTGTTTTAGGTTTATCTTGAGCTAAGTTATCAAATACCGCTTTTATTTGAGCAGGAGTTGTATCCTTAGAAGATAGTCCATATCTACCTCCAACTATTATAGGAGCATTTTCTTTATCATAGAATATTGATTTCACATCTAAAAGTAAAGGTTCTCCTGGAGCTCCTTGTTCCTTAGATCTTTCTAAAACTGCTATCTTTTTAACAGTTTTAGGTAAAACATTAAAGAAGTATTTTTCTGAGAAAGGTCTGTATAGATGAACAGTTATAAGCCCAACTTTTTCACCTTTTGCAACTAAATAATCAACAGTTTCCTCTGCAGTTTGGCAAACAGATGCCATAGCAACTATAACTCTATCAGCATCAGCAGCACCTCTATATTTAAAAGGTTTATACTCTCTACCAGTTTCTTTTGAAATTTCTTCCATATAGTGAGCAGCTATATCTGGCACAGCATCATAAAATTTGTTTTGAACTTCTCTTGTTTGGAAGTATATATCATCATTTTGAGCAGTTCCTCTTGTAACAGGATGTTCAGGATTTAATGCTCTATCTCTAAATTTTTGAATTTCATCATAGTCAACTAGTTTTTTACAAACATCATAGTCCATAAGCTCAATTTTTTGGATTTCATGTGAAGTTCTAAATCCATCAAAGAAATGAAGGACAGGCACTCTTGATTTAATTGCTGTTAAATGAGCAATAGTTCCCATATCCATAACTTCTTGAACAGAACCACTAGCCATCATAGTGAAACCAGTTTGTCTAGTAGCATACACATCTTGGTGATCACCAAAAATTGAAAGAGCTTGAACTGATAAAGAACGAGCAGACACATGAATAACACCAGGAAGTAACTCACCAGCAATTTTATACATATTAGGAACTTTTAAAAGTAATCCTTGAGAAGCTGTATAAGTAGTAGTTAGAGCTCCAGCTTCCAATGAACCGTGGACAGTTCCAGCAGCTCCACCTTCTGATTGCATTTCAACTAATTTAACAGGAACATCAAAAATATTTTTCATTCCCTTAGCAGCCCATTCATCAACATATTCAGCCATAGGAGAAGACGGTGTAATTGGATAAATACCTGCAACTTCCGTAAAAGCATAAGAAGCATAAGCTGCAGCTTGGTTTCCGTCCATTGTTTGCATAACTTTTTTCATTTTGTAATCCTCCTCAATTCTACATATATAGTTTTAATTTCTTTTTTATAATTGTATTATAATACAAAGTTTATTTTTTTTCTACATTTTTATCTAATATACTTAATGCTTTTTTACTTATTTGAGGAACAAATATGTAAATTAATGTGAAAACTCCTAACAATAATTGATACCATAACAAAGGTATTAATTGTGTAGGGGCAACTTTATCTCCTGCAAATCCTAAAAGTATTAACATTTGAGCACCATAAGGTATTAATCCTTGAAATATACAAGAGAAAATATCAAGAATAGCTGCACTTTCTCTTAAATCTACATTATTCTTTTCAGAAATCTTTTTAGAAATTCCACCAGTTATTATAATGGCAACAGTATTATTTGCAACAGCTATATCAGCCAATGAAACTAAAAGTCCCACACCAACTTTTGCACTTTTTTTACCAACTATAAATTTTTGTACAGTATCTATAACCCATTGTATTCCACCTTGTCTTGTTACCATTTGAGCCATTCCACCAGTTAAAAGTGAAAGTATAAAAATTTCTGTCATATTTGTAAAACCATTATAGATTTCTTTTCCATAACCTAATAAAGTGAAATCTCCATAGATAAATCCAATTATTCCTGAAAGTAAAATTCCTGACGTTAAAACAACAAAAACATTTACACCAGCAAGTGCCATTACAAGTACAAAAATGTAAGGAAAAACTTTTACTAAATTGTAATCATAATTCATAGCTTCTGGAACAACATCAGGTCTAGCAAAGAAGAATAACAAAATTATTGTAAGTATAGCTGCTGGTAGAGCTATATATAAGTTTATTCTAAATTTATCTTTCATTTCAACACCTTGTGTTTTAGTTGCTGCTATTGTAGTGTCAGAAATTACTGATAGGTTATCTCCAAACATTGCTCCACCCATTACAGCTGCTAAAATCAAAGCCATAGGAACTCCACTTTTTTCTCCAAGTCCAACTGCTATTGGTCCAAGTGCAACTATTGAACCAACTGATGTCCCAGTTGCTGTTGATATAAAAGCTCCTATTATAAATAATCCAACTGCTATATAATGTGGAGGAATATAAGTTATTCCAAGATTAACTGTTGAATCAACTCCACCCATAGCTTTTGAAACTACTGCAAAAGCTCCTGCCAAAAGATAAATAATACACATTGTGATTATATCTGGATGTCCACAACCTTCAAGAAAAGTGTTAAATTTTTCTTGTATAGTTCCTTTAAATATTATAAATGCAACAATTATTCCAGCAAAAGCTGCCACAGGACCAGGTAGTTGATAAAAAGCTAATTCTACTCCTTTGATGTTTAAAAAAATACCTGTTCCTAAGTAAAGCAAAATAAATACTATAAATGGTACTAATCCTTTAAAACTCGCTTTGATATTTTCATTATTTTCCATATATAAACCTCTCTCATTTCATTAATAAGTTTAAAATCTACTATTCTACTTGTTAAGTAGGGTATTGTAAACTTATAAATGAAGTAAAAAATAGTTTATTACTAGCTAAATTTCTTAACGTTTAAAAATTGACATTCGCTGCAAATTCGCTAAACTCGTTTCACTCAGACACAGCGAGATTTGCTCGGCTCATTTGCTTCAATTTTTAAACTAAAATTTAGAATGTAATTTCACTTATTTTTTACTTTCATTAATTCCCTAAGCAAGTAAGAATTTTAGATAAATAACAAAATTAGATTTTTTCTAATCCTTGTTCCAAATCAGCTATAATATCTTCAACATTTTCAAGTCCGACTGATAATCTTACTAATCCATCAGTTATTCCTGCTGCTTCTCTTTCTTCTTTTGTATAAGGAGAATGTGTCATAGAAGCTGGGTGTTGAATAAGAGTTTCAGTATCCCCTAATGAAACTGCTAATGAACATAATTTTAAATTATTTAATAAAGTTTTACCTGCTTCAAAACCACCTTTTAGTTCAAATGAAATCATAGCTCCAAAATCTTTCATTTGTTTTTTTGCTATTTCATAACCAGGATGACTTTCAAGTCCAGGATAATAAACTTTTTCAACTTTTGGATGTTTATTTAAGAAATCTGCAATAGTTCTTGCATTTTTACAGTGTCTTTCCATACGAATTTCAAATGTTTTTAATCCTCTTATAATATAATATGCTTCTTGAGGTCCTAAAACGGCTCCTGTCATATCTTTTAAACCAACAAAACGAATTTGATCAGCAAGTTCTTTATTTGTTACAACAAGTCCTGCTATAACATCACCATGTCCATTCAAATATTTAGTTGCAGAGTGTACAACAACATCTACACCTAATTTTAAAGGTTTTTGCATATATGGAGTTGCAAAAGTATTGTCTACTATAACCAAAGTATTTGGATTTGTATGAGCAACTTTACATACACCTTCTAAGTCAACTATTTTTAAATTTGGATTAGCAGGTGTTTCAAGATAAACAACTCTTGTATTTTCTTTCATAGCTTTTTTAACTTCATCTAAGTTAGAAGTGTCAACAAAAGTAACTTCAACTCCAAATTTTGTAAGTCCATGATTCATTAAAGCAAAAGTACAACCATATAAAGTTTTATCTGTAACAACATGGTCTCCTGCTTTTAAAACAGTCCATAATGTTGAAGAGATAGCCCCCATACCAGATGACATAGCTATTCCAGCTTCTCCTTTTTCAAGAGCAGCAATTTTGTTTTCTAATACTGTTGTTGTAGGATTTCCAAGTCTTGTGTAAATATATCCAGCTTCTTCAAGAGCAAATCTTCTTCCTCCTTGTTCTGCTGAATCAAATATAAAAGTAGAAGTTTGATATATTGGCATTGCAAGAGTTCCATATAAATTTTTTAAAGTTCCTGCATGTATCGCTGTTGTTCCTAAACCAAGTTTTTTCATTTCCATAAAAATTCCTCCTAGTATATTTAATGTTTTTATATTATAATATTAACATAAAGCGATTTATAAATAAATTATTTATACTAAAAACTGTCATAGTACACTGTAAAGGAGTAAAGTTATGCAAAAGAAATTGATAAGAAATTCAGATGTTACAATTTCAACACAACTTTATGAAATGTTGAGACAGAATATTTTAGAAAATAGATGGAAAGAAAATGATAAATTCTATTCTGTTAGACAAATTTCAATAAAGTATGAAGTAAATCTAAATACAGTTTTAAAAGTTATACAGATGCTTGAAGAAGAAGGATATTTATATAGTGTAAAAGGGAAAGGTTGTTTTGTAAAAAAAGGATATAATCTTGATATAGGGAAAAGAATGACACCTATTTTAAATACTTTTCGTTTTGGACAAAATTCAAAAGATACAGAAATTGATTTTTCAAATGGAGGACCACCTAAAGAATATTTTCCAATTCAAGAATATAAAGAAATTATAAATGAGATATTATCAGATGAAATAAAAAGTAAATATCTTATGGCATATCAAAATATTCAAGGTTTGGAGAGTTTAAGAGAAACTTTGGTTGATTTTATTAGAAAATATGGAATAAGAAGAGAAAAAGATGATATAATTATTTGTTCAGGAACTCAAATAGCATTGGAACTTATAAGTACAGCATTTGGGATATCACCTAAGAAAACAGTTCTCCTATCTGATCCAACTTATCAGAATGCAGTTAATATCTTAAAAAGTTATTGTAATATAGAAAATATTGATATGAAAGATGATGGTTGGGATATGAAAGAATTTGAAGATTTGTTAAAAAGGCAAAAAATAGATTTTGTATATATAATGACAAATTTTCAAAACCCAACTGGAATAAGTTGGTCTTTTGAAAAAAAGAGAAAAATGATAGAATTATCATTAAAATATGATTTCTATATAATAGAAGATGAATGTTTTTCAGATTTCTATTATAATTCAAGAGAATGTCCAAAATCTTTAAAAGCCTTGGATAAATATGAAAGAGTATTTTTTATTAAAACATTTTCAAAAATTGTTATGCCGGCTCTAGCATTAACTATGTTAATTCCCCCTAAAAAATATATAGACAGTTTTAGTTTAAATAAATATTTTATTGATACTACAACCTCTGGAATAAACCAAAAATTTTTAGAAATTTTTATAAAAAAAGGTTTTTTGGATAAACATTTAGAAAAATTGAGATTGAATTTAAAAAAGAAAATGGAATATATGATAAGTGAACTTCAAAAAATAAAGCACTTAGAAATAATGCATATACCAAAGGGAGGATTTTTTATCTGGGTGAATTTAGCAAACTATATAAATAGTGAAAAATTTTACTATAAATGTCGTTTAAGAGGACTTTCTATACTACCAGGATTTATTTTTTATTCATCAACAGAGGAGGTAACTTCTAAAATTAGAATAAGTATAGTTCCTTCAACAATAAAAGAAATGAAAAGAGGGCTTGAGATTATTCAAGATGTTTTAAATAATTGTGATTTTAAATTAAACTAAATTAAAAAAGCTATCAAAGAATAAGTTGAATTTTTCTTGAAATAATATTAAATGATTTTTAAATAAAACTACTGTGACGTCCTATAATGTTGAAGGAAGCATTTTGGAGCTACTGAAACATTATAGGCTGTCAAGTAGTCAATATTTATTAATAACAAATTTATATTACTTTCTTTCAAGAAAAATTAGCCATTTAAGTTTGTAATAACCTTTTAATATTTTAATTTATTTTAGATTTAATTCTTACTATTTCATAACCTTTTTCTTCAAAAGCCTGAGTTAATTTTTGTATATGTTCACTTCCATTAGTTTCAACAGTAATTTGTAATTCTATATCTTTAAATCTTGATAAATTTTTAAATTGATTATGTTCAAGTTTTACAACATTAGCCCCTTGTTGTGCTATTAAATCTACAACCTTTGCTAATTCACCTGGTTTATCAGGGATATTTACAGAAAAATTAAAAATCCTATCTCTTCTGATAAGCCCTTTATTAATCATAGAAGAAATCATTAAAACATCTATATTTCCACCACTTACGACAGATACTACTTTTTTATTTTTTTCTTTAAGTTTCTTTAAAGCTGCTAAGGACAAAATACCTGAATTTTCTGCAATAATTTTATGTTTTTCTACCAATAATAGAAATGCTTCCATCAATTCATAATCTGAGACTGTTATAATTTCATCTACATATTTTTTTATATATTCAAAAGTTATATTGCCAATTTTTTTTACAGCAGTTCCATCAGCTATGGTATTTGCTTCTTTAAGTTCAACCACTTTATCTTCTTTTATAGCTTCATAAGCTGAGGCAGCTCCATCTGGTTCAACACCAATAATTTTTATTTCAGGTTTTAATATTTTTGCAGCACAAGCTATACCAGAGATTAAACCTCCACCACCAATAGGTACGAGAATTATATCAGTTTCTGGGAGTTCTTCTAAAATTTCTAAAGCTATTGTTCCTTGTCCATATATAACATCTTCATCGTCAAAAGGATGAACAAATATATATCCTTCTTTTTCTTCTAATTCCTTAGCTTTTTTAAAAGCATCATCATAGACATCACCATGTAGAACTACTTCTGCACCATATTGTTTAGTTGATTCAACTTTTATAAGGGGTGTAGACTTAGGCATCACAATCACAGCTTTTATTCCAGATTCTTTGGCACCATAGGCAACTCCTTGAGCATGGTTTCCAGCAGATGAAGCAATAACACCTTTTTTCTTTTCTTCATCACTTAAATTAGTAATTTTATTGTATGCCCCTCTTATTTTAAACGAACCTGTCTTTTGTAAATTTTCTGGTTTGATGTAAACTTCATTTCCAGCTTCCTTTGAAAATATAGGACTTTGAATCAAACTCGTTTTTAAAAGTACTTTTGATAATTTTTCCTTAGCGGTTATAAAATCTTGTATCTTGCTCATAATTCCTCCTTAATAGTTTAAATTTTAAATAATAAAAATAATTTTTTAACTCTTATCTTTTTAAATTATATATCTATCTGTTAAGGATGTCAATTTTATATATCGTATTAAAATAATATAATATATTCTTATATAATGAAATGTATATAAATATTGTTCAAATTTTTATTATAAATGTAAAGAAAAATTAAAAAATATTTTTTAACAAATCTTAGCAAGAAGTCTCCCACTTGTAGAAGTGGGAGTAGTTCATTTATGTAAGTATTAATTTATATTCTTATTAGAAAGGACCGTAATTTATGTTAGTAGCAATCATACAAGCAATTATTCCAATTATTATCCAAAGTAAAAAAAGTTTTCCAAACCATTTCATCCATTTTCCCCATGAAACACCAGCTATTGCTAAACCAGCCATAAGAGAGGCACTGGTAGGAGTAAATAGATTAGTTATTCCATCTCCCATTTGAAAAGCTAGTACAGCTGTTTGTCTTGTAATACCAATTACATCAGCAATGGGAATCATAATTGGCATAGTTACAACTGCTTGACCTGAACCAGAAGGGATTAAAATATTTATTATTGATTGTACTATAAACATTGATGGAGCTTTTATTAGATTAGGAAGTCCATTTAGCAAATAAGTAGCAAAGTGGACAATAACATCTAACATTTTTCCGTCAGTCATCACTATTGTTAATGCTCTAGCAATTCCAACACATATACAAGCATACAATAAATTATGGCAACCTTGGATAAATGCTTCTACTGTTCCATTTAGTTTTAAACCACCTACTAATCCCATAATAATTGATAAACCTACAAAAACTGCACTCATTTCTGTTATATAAAATTCATATTTTATTACTCCAAAAATAATAATTATAATCCCTATTAAAAATATAAATAGTACTAATTTGTGTTCTTTTTTAAAATTAACATCTTTTATTTTTTGTTCTCTAAATTTACTATTTAGATCCTCATGATACATTAGACTTTTAGTTGGATCTTTTTTTATTTTTCCAGCATAATTCCAAATATATATAATTGCTGCAATTAACATTACACTCCAAGTGATTAATCTAAATCCCATTCCACTATAAATTGGAAGCCCTGCTATTTGCTGAGCTATTCCTATTGTAAAGGCATTCATAATAGCCCCCATGTATCCAACACAAACTCCACAAAGTCCTAAAGCTAAACCTACAATAGAATCAAAACCTAATGCGAGACACAACATTATCTGCATTGGAATAAAAGCTAAACATTCTTCAAAATTTCCTAATATTGACCCTCCTAATGCCCAAAAAATTAGAAAAAATGGAATTATTAATCTTTCTCTTCCTTGCAATTTTTTTACACATTTATTAATAAATGCATCTATTGCTCCTGTTGATTGCAAAATATTAAAAGCTCCTCCAATAATAAATAAAAAATTAATTATAGAGGCAGATTGTTCAAGTCCTTTAGGAATTGACATCAATAAGTTCCATAAGGATATAGGGCTATTTTCTACACTATGGTAACTTTCAGGATTTACCATTTCTCTACCTATTGCATTATCAATATACCTATCATATTGTCCAGCAGGAATAACATAAGTTAAAATAGAACTTATAATCAATAATATAAAAATTAAAACAATTGCATCTGGTGCTTTCCATTTTATTTTTTTTAATTTCATAATATTTACCTCCCTACAAAGTTAAATTTTATTCTTTAAGAATTCTTGTTTTATAGATTTTAATATTTCAGAATTTTCAAGTATTCTTGCTAAGAACCCATCAATAACAGTTGCACCATTTATAATACAAGGTTCGGATTTTTCAGATACAACAATATCTGCAAACTCTTTTGTATGAAGAGCTATATTTTTATTTGTTATTGCTACTGAAGGATGAAATGCTGGACATCTATAACTTACATTTCCCATATCTGATGAACCTTCTGGATAGTCCATAGTTTCATATTCCATTCCATAATCTTTCATCACATTCATAATAATTTGAGTCCCACTTTTTAAATAATTCATATCACTAAATGAATTACCAAAAATTTCTATTTTAGATTTTGTTTGAGTTGCAAGTGAGCAACCTTCAATTATATTTTTAAACCATGGTATTATTTCTTCTTTTAAATATTTCAAAGAATCTGATCTAAAAGTATATTTAGCTTTAGCTCTATTTGGTATTATATTTGTTGCACTTCCTCCTTCTTGTATAAATCCTTCTATTATAGTATTTCGTTTAGTGCATTTTCTCATTAAATCAAAAGCATGAATGGATAACATCAATCCATCTAATGCTGATCTTCCACACCAAGGAGCAACAGCTGTATGAGCAGGAAACCCAGTAAATTCTATTTCATAAGTTTCAAAGGCAAGCATTTTCCAGTTAGGGATATTTTTAATACCTAGATGAACCATAATTGCACAATCATATTTGTCAAAAACTCCTTTATCAGCCATAGTAACTTTCATACCAATATCTTCTTCATCTGGTGTACCAATAATATCTATATTTGCATTTATATATTCTTCATTATCTTTAAGTGCAAGAGCTGCTAGTACAGATATTGCTGCACTTGCAGAATGTCCACAGGCATGCCCTACTTCAGGAAGAGCATCATATTCTGTCAATATTGCAATATTTATATTTGAGTTTTCTTTTTTTATAACTTCACCTAAAAATGAGGTATCTATATCTGAAAATTTTTCTTTGGTAGCAATTTGATGCCTATTTAAAATTTCCATTATTTTTTTGCAGGAGTTATATTCTTTTCCAGATATCTCAGGATTTTTTGCCAAATAATAATTTAAAGCAAAAGCCTCTTCTTTATATTTTTCTATACTGTTAATTAATTTTTTTTCTAAAATCATTTTATCAACACTCCTTTCTTTTTTGGTTAATTATTATTTAGATATAGATATTATTAAGTAGTTATACAATAAAAATTTTATAATTCCTTTTTTGGATAAAAAAAACAGCAAAAGACTTAAAAAAATCTTTTGCTGAAAAAATAAGAAAAATAAATATTATTTATTAATCATCCCAACATTCTGTATTTTCCAATCCAGGAATATCCTTTGCTCTAAATACAGGGTTTTTACCTTCTTTTCTTTGTTTAATATAATCTTTAATAATAGCTACAGCTTTTGGAGAAAGTATAGCTATAACTATAATATTCATTAAAGCCATAACTCCCATAAACACATCAGCCATATCCCAGACAAGCCCTAAACTTGCAATAGAACCTAAAAATACAAATACAACTGTTAAAACTCTAAATATAAACATAGAAGATTTACTCTTAGTTAAAAATTCCAAGTTTGCTTCACCATAGTAGTAATTTCCTATTAAAGAACTAAATGCAAATAAGAAAATGCAAAGAGTTATAAAATGTGCTCCCCAAGCACCAACTGAATAAGAAAGAGCAAATTGAGTTAATTGTATTCCAGTATCTGTTCCTGCATTATATTCTGGATATAATAAAACTATAAAACCAGTGGCACTACAAATTAATATAGTATCTACAAATACACCAAATGCTTGTAATAAACCTTGTTTTACTGGGTGAGAAACATTTGAAGTTGCAGCTGCATTTGGAGCACTACCCATACCAGCTTCATTGGAATATAATCCTCTCTTGATACCTTGAAGCATAGCAACACCTATTGCTCCACCAACTGCTTGTTTTACACCAAAAGCAGCTTCAATAATACTCAAAAATAGTCTAGGAATATGAGTGATATTAAGTGCTAAAACAATTACTGCTACAACAACATATGCAATTGCCATTATTGGAACCATTAGAGATACAACATTAGCTATTCTATGTAAACCTCCAAATATTACCAAAGCAGTAAGAGCAGCTAAAATTATGGCTGCTATATATGAGTTCATTCCAAATGAAGCAAATGAAGTTTCAAATGCTTTAGCTATTGTATTTGCTTGAACTGTATTAAATATAAAAGCAAATGTTAATATAACTATAACTGAGAAAATATAACCAAGTGTTTTTTGACCAAGGGCTTTTTCCATATAGTAAGAAGGACCACCTCTAAATCCACCTTTACCATCTTTTACTTTATAAGTTTGAGCTAAAGTATTTTCAATCATACTTGTTGCAGCACCCAAAAGAGCTATTATCCACATCCAAAATAATGCTCCAGGACCACCAATTGAAACAGCTATTGCAACTCCTGCAAGGTTACCTGTTCCAACGTGAGAAGCAACAGCTATACAAAATGCTTGGAAACCAGTTACTTGTCCAGCAATTTTCTTTTCACCATCTCTAAGTGAAGAAAGTTTACCAGTGATTAATGCAACCATATCACCTAATAATCTTCCTTGTGCAAAACCTGTTCTCAAAGTATAAAATAACCCTGATAGCAGTAAAAGTACAATAAGAACATAAGACCATAAAAATGTGTTGATTTGTCCAATTATATAGTTAAAAAAATCCATATAATTTTACCCCCTTTTATTTTTAAAATTTTGTTACTTTAAAATTTAAAGATTAAAAAATATTTAAAGAAAGTTCTTCAGATAAATCTGCAAGTAAATGCCCTCCTGCAAGAGAGTTTCCTTTTTTATCAAGTGAAGGACCATATACACCTATTCCCATTTTACCAGGAACAACAGAACAAATTCCTCCACCTACTCCACTTTTTGAAGGGATACCAACTCTTACAGCAAATTCTCCTGAACTATCATACATTCCACAAGTTACCATTAATGTCTTAATAATTTTTGCCATCCTTGTAGTTAAAATTCTTTCACCATTTGAAAGTACACCATCGTTTGCTAAAAATTTTCCTAATGTAGAAATAGTTTTGGCAGTTCCTTCTATTGAGCATTGTTTAAAATACACTGTAAGTGCCTCATTTACATTTCCTTCAATTATACCTTCACCCTTTAAAAAATATGCCATAGAATAGTTTCTAAATCCAGTATCTGATTCTCCAATATAAATTTTATAATTTAAGTCCAAAGTATCATCTTCTGTTATTAATTTTGCAAAATCCAATAATCTTAAAAATTTTTCTCTATCATCTTTTCCTTTTATCATAGAAGCAACAGCTATTGCTCCTGCATTTATCATAGGATTGTAAGGTTTTTTTCTACTTGATGTTTCAAGTTTTCTAATTGAGTTAAATGGATCACCACTTGGTTCCATTCCAACCTTTGAAAAAACATATTCTTCACCATTATCTAGTATTGCTAACATTAAAGAAATTATTTTTGAAATACTTTGTATTGTAAATTTTGTATTATAATCTCCTGCAAAAAATTCTTGTCCATCTAAGGTTGTAACATAAATTCCTAGGGCATTTTTATCAGCTTTATCAAGTTCAGGAATATAATTAGCAACATTACCATCTGCTGTAAATTTCCTGTTTTTTTCAACTAATTCCTTTAATAGTTCTTCCATCAGATAACCTCTCTTAACTTGTTCTAAAATCAAACGATAAATAAACATATATTTTAAATAATACACACTTATAATATTGATTATACAAAATTGGTCTTAAAATGTCAAGTAAAGAATATTAAAATGTTTTAGCAATATAATAAATGAAATTAAAATAAAAAAAATATATATAACATATATTTTTGTGATAGTAGTACTATATTTTTTATTTTAAGAAATCTTGGTAAGAAGTATACTTTTTTATAAGTGGAAGTATTCATTAATAAATATAAAAATGATATAATGTAAACATTGGAGATAGTGAGGTGAAATTATGGATAAGGAAAATAAAAATTTTGATATAGTATCTTTTCTATTTAATAATGAAAGTTTTATTAATGGATTGTTGGAAAATTTAAAGAAAGAATTGATGGAAGTTATATTTTCAGATAATTTAAGTTTATTTAAAAAATCTATATTCATACAAGGTGTTTTTACTTATGCAAATTTAATTTTAAGTAATAACACTTCAATGTCAGATAAAGAAAAAAACAAAATTATGCAAGAAATTGTTGAAATAAGTAATTTATTGGCAGAAAATTCAATGGAAGATGTAAAAAGATATACAAATTAAAAATGTAAAGAGAAAGTACTTGACAAACTTTTTACTATCATTTATAATGGCTAGGTGAATTATTATGATTTTAGATAAATTTGTTGAAATTGCTAATCTTTTTGAAATTTATTCTTCTCTTTTGAGTGAAAAGCAAAAAGAATATTTAGAAGATCATTTTGAAAATGACTTATCACTTTCTGAGATTGCTAAAAATAATAATGTTAGTAGGCAAGCAATTTATGATAATATTAAAAGAGGGATAGCTCTTTTATATGATTATGAAGATAAATTAAAATTTTACCAAATTAAAAAAAACATAAGAGAAGAATTAATGAATTTGAAAGAAAATTACACAAAGGAAAAATTGGAGAAAATTATAGAAAACTTACTTTAATGAGGTAGATATGTTAGAAAATTTAGGGAATAGATTTCAAGATATTTTTAAGAAAATAAGAGGACATGGAAAACTTAGTGAAACTAATATAAAAGATGCTCTTAGAGAAGTAAAAATGTCACTTTTAGAAGCTGATGTAAACTATAAGGTAGTTAAAGATTTTACTAATAAAATCAGTGAAAAAGCAATAGGGACAGAAGTTATTAGAGGTGTTAATCCAGCACAACAATTTATAAAATTAGTAAATGATGAACTTGTTGAGTTGTTAGGAGGAACTAGCTCAAAATTGACAAAGGGGCTTAGAAATCCGACAATAATTATGTTAGCTGGGTTACAAGGAGCAGGAAAGACAACTTTTGCTGCAAAACTTGCTAAGTTTTTAAAAAAGCAAAACGAAAAGTTATTATTGGTAGGAGTAGATGTATATAGACCTGCTGCTATAAAACAATTACAAGTTTTAGGGCAACAAATAGGAGTAGATGTCTATTCAGAGGAAAATAGTAAGGATGTTGTTGGAATTGCAACAAGAGCAATAGAAAAAGCAAAAGAAATTAATGCAACTTATATGATAGTGGATACAGCGGGTAGATTACATGTAGATGAAACTCTTATGGAAGAATTAAAAGAGTTAAAAAAAGCTATTAAACCACAAGAAATTTTACTTGTTGTAGATGCTATGATAGGACAGGATGCAGTTAATTTAGCAGAATCTTTTAACAATGCTTTAAGTGTTGATGGAGTTATTTTAACTAAGCTAGATGGAGATACCCGTGGAGGAGCAGCCCTATCTATAAAGGCTGTTGTAGGAAAACCAATAAAATTTATTGGAGTTGGAGAAAAACTTAATGATATTGAAATTTTTCACCCAGATAGATTAGTATCAAGAATATTAGGAATGGGAGATGTTGTTTCACTTGTTGAAAAAGCACAAGAGGTAATAGATGAGAATGAAGCAAAATCTTTGGAAGAAAAAATAAAGTCTCAAAAATTTGATTTAAATGATTTTTTAAAGCAATTACAAACGATAAAAAGATTAGGTTCACTTGGTGGAATATTAAAATTAATCCCAGGTATGCCAAAGATTGATGATTTGGCTCCTGCTGAAAAAGAGATGAAAAAAGTTGAAGCTATTATTCAGTCTATGACAAAAGAAGAGAGAAAGAAACCTGATATTTTAAAAGCAAGTAGAAAAATAAGAATTGCAAAAGGTAGTGGAACAGAAGTGTCAGATGTAAATAAACTACTTAAACAATTTGACCAAATGAAATCTATGATGAAAATGTTTAGTTCTGGTAAAATGCCTAATATGGGGGCTATGGGAAAAGGTGGAAAATTTCCATTTTAAAATAGTTATTAATAAATTATATATAAATTAAAGGAGATGTGAAAGAATGTTAAAATTAAGACTTACAAGATTAGGGGATAAAAAGAGACCTTCTTATAGATTAGTAGCTATGGAAGCATTATCTAAAAGAGATGGAGGAGCAATAGCTTACTTAGGTAATTATTTTCCATTAGAAGATTCAAGAGTAGTATTAAAAGAAGAAGAAATCTTAAAATTCTTAAAAAATGGAGCTCAACCTACAAGAACTGTAAAATCAATTTTAGTTAAAGCTGGAGTATGGGCTAAGTTTGAAGAATCTAAAAAGAAATAGTTTTGTATAGAATAAAAATATGGCTATTACAATCAATTGTAATGGCTTTTTTTTATTGAAATAAAAGTATAAAAATTAAACTATATATAAGAATAATTATAATTTTATAATAAAATATAAAGAAAATATGATAGAATATAAAATAAATATATAAAAGAGGGAGAGAGAAAATTATGAATGACTTAACATTTTTTACTAATGAAGAAGGAAAAACATTATCAGATAGATTTAAAAAAATAATAAGTAATAATACACAATTTTTTGATGTACTAGTTGGATATTTTAGAGCTAGTGGTTTTTATGAAATATATGAAGCATTAGAAAATGTAGAAAAAATTAGAATATTAGTTGGAATAAATGTAGATGAAAAAACTTTAGTTATAAATAACATAGCAAAAAGTTCTGATGAAAGAGATTACTATTTTACACCCAAAGAAACAAAATTATTTACAAAAAAATCTATAAGAGAAGAAATGGAAAATTCAGATGATAATTATGATATAGATTTTGGAACTAAAAAATTTATAGAATTTATAGAAAAAGAAAAAATAGAAATAAGAGTATATTCAAAAGAAAAAATTCATGCAAAAGTCTATATTATGAGAAAAGATTTAGAAAAATCTGAAGATTATGGGAAAGTAGTAACGGGTTCAAGTAATTTTACATATAATGGATTAAAAGGAAATTTAGAATTTAATGTTGAATTAAAAAATTTTTCAGATGTAGAATTTGCTTTAAAAAAATTTGAAGAACTATGGGAGCAAAGTCTACCTTTAAATGAAGAGTATGTTTCAACTTTAAAAAATGAGACTTGGATAAGAGAAGATATAACACCTTATGAATTATACTTAAAGTTTCTTTTTGAATATTTTTCTGATGAAATAAATGAAGATAAAATAGAAATAAATGTATCAGATTTACCAGAAGGTTTTATAAGTTATAAATATCAATTAGATGCTGTGAGTCAAGCAAAGAGAATGTTATCAAAATATAATGGAGTATTTTTAGCAGATGTTGTAGGATTAGGAAAAACATATATAACAGCTTTGTTAGCAAGAGAATTATATGGTGGACATAAACTTGTAATTTGTCCTCCTGTATTAAAAAATTATTGGGAAGATGTATTAAGAGATTTTGGAGTAGTTGCAAAGGTTGTATCATTGGGAAAATTAGATGATGTATTAAAAAATTATGATAGTGAACATTTTAAATATATTTTTGTAGATGAAGCACATAGATTTAGAAGTGATAATACAGAAAATTATACAAAATTATCTAAAATTTGTACAGGAAAAAAAGTTATACTTATTTCAGCTACACCACAAAATAATAGTCCTATGGACTTATTGAGTTTAATTTCTCTTTTTCAATATAAGAATGAATCAAACATAATTGAAGATGAACCGGATATAGAAAAGTTTTTTAAAAAATTAAATCTGAAATACAAAAAAGCTAAAAATTTATATGAAACAAATAAAAATGAAGATAATTTAATAAAATTAAGAGAAGTTATAAAAGAAAATTCAACAGAAATAAGAGAAAAAGTCTTAAAAAAAATAATGGTTAGAAGATTAAGAGGAGAAATAAAAAAATATTATAAGAATGATATAGAAAAACAAGGGTTAGTCTTTCCTAATTTAGGAAAACCTGAGCAAATCATCTATATTTTTGACAAAAAAACAGATGATATATTTAAACAATTATTAGAAGCAATAAAAAAATTAAATTATTCAAGATATAAAACTTTGACTTACTTAAAAGATCTTAGTAGTCTTCAAAATTTATTAGTAGGACAAATAAATATGCAAGGTTTTATGAAAGCATTACTTTTAAAAAGACTAGAAAGTAGTTTTTTTGCTTTTAAAAATACTATAAGAAGATTTAAAGAATCATATGAAAAATTTTTGAAAATGTATGAACAAGGTGATATATACATCAGCAAAAAATATAATGTGTATGATTTATTATTGAATGAAGATGATGAAATTTTATTAGATTTAATATTAAAAGGAGAAGTTGAGAAATATTCATCTGATGAATTTAAAGAAGAATTAAAAAATGATTTAGAAGATGACCTGAATATTTTAAATGATATGTTTAAAAATATTGAAAGTTTAGGAGAAAAAGATATTAAATTAGAATATTTTTTAGATAGCTTAGAAGAAAATAAAATATTAAAAGACTCAAAATTAATAGTATTTACAGAATCAAAAGAAACAGCAGAGTATTTATCAAAAAAAATAGAAGAAAAATTAAATAGAGAAACTATATGTTATACTGGAGCTTCTTCTCTTTCTAAAAAAGAAACTATTATTGCAAATTTTGATCCAAATTTTAAAGGAAAACAAGAAAATAGATACAATATTTTAGTGGCAACAGATGTTCTTGCAGAAGGAATAAATTTGCATAGAAGTAATGTTATAGTAAACTATGATTTACCTTGGAATCCAACAAGAGTAATGCAGAGAATAGGGCGTATAAATAGAGTAGGAACTAAATATGATAAAATTTATGTTTTCAATTTTTTCCCAACAACAGAAACAGATAAACATTTATCATTAAAAGAGAATATTTTAAATAAAATACAGGCTTTTCATCATACGCTGGGAGAAGATTTTAAATATTTATCAGATGATGAAGAAATAGATTCCTTTGCACTATATGATAAATTAATGACTTCATTAGATGATAATGAAGAAATAGGAGAAACAGAACTTGAATATCTGTCTCTTATTAGAAAACTAAGAGATTCCGATGAAGAGCTATATTTAAAAATAAAAAATCTACCAAAGAAAAGTAAAAGTTCAAGAGAATATAAAGAGAAAAGCATTAAAAATAGTACAATCTCATTTTTAAAAAAAGGAGAAAATAAAAGAATATATATTACAGATAATAAATTAGGTACAAAAGAATTAACATTTTTTGATGCAGTAAATTATTTTAAATGTAGAGAAAATGAGAAAAGAAGAGAAATTAATAGAGAATTTTTTGATTTATTAGCTATGAATAAAGCAAATTTTAAAAATAAAACAAAAAATAAATTTAATGAAACAACAAAAAAAGTTGGGATAAGTGGACAAATAAAAAAAATTATAGACACTTTAAAATTTTATAAAAAATTTAGTGAAGTTGAAGAAAAAAAATTAGAGAAAATAATAGAAATTTACACAGTGGGAAAAACTTCTAAAAAAGATAATAAGGAAATCTTGGAAAAATGTAAAACAGTACTAGAAACAGCTAACTATCATAAAATATTAGAAGTGTTCTATGAAAGTATACCTGAAGAATATAAGGGAAAAACTGAAAAAAGAGTAGATAAATATTTAGAAAAAGTTGAAGTATTATTATCGGAATATTTAATAGGAGAGTAATTTATGAATATTGAGAATAAAAAGAAAATAATTAATAATTTATTTGATAATCAATTTAACAAAGATAATTTTAAAGGGTTTGTGAATGATATATTGAATGTAAAAATTTTAAATAGAAGTAAATCTGAAAAAATATACAAAGTCTTCAAAAATTATATAGAAAGCTATCATATAATATCAGATTATAAAGATAATGACAAAAATGATATTCTTATTATGACTATAAAAATTAAAGATGACAGGGATCCGATAAGAGCAAGAGTAAAACAAAGAGAATTTGTAGCAAAACTTTTAAGAGAATGGAGTAAAAATGGTGCCTTAGTAGTTTTTTATAATGAAGATAGTAAAAACTGGAGAATATCTTTTATAAGATTAAATTATGAATTTACAGCTAAAGGAATAGAAGAAAAGATAACTCCAGCTAAAAGATTATCTTATGTTGTTGGTGAAGGAGAAGCTAGTAAAACAGTTAAAGATCAATTTTTTACATTAGTAAATATGGAAGAAAGTGTTTCTTTAAAACAATTAGAAGAATTATTTGCATTAGAAAAGGTTACAAATGAATTTTTTAAAGAATATAAAAATAAATATTTGGATATTAAGGAAACTCTTATTAAAGATGAAAACTTTTTAAGTGAAGCTTTAAAACATGATATAGAAAATCCTGAAAGTTTTATTGAAGGTTTTTCAAAAAAACTTATGGGACAAATAGCTTTTATCTATTTTTTACAAAAGAAAGGTTGGCTTGGTATAGAAGTAGTACCAGAAAGTTTAACTTTTGAAGAATATAATAGAATATATGAAAGAGCCTTAGATATAGAAAAGGAAGTTCTAAATAAAGTTTATTTTAGAGAGAAAAAAGAATTATATACTTTAAATAAAGAAGAATTATCAAAGCTGGATAATAAAAATGAAAGTGAGTTATTAGTGGGAGCTTTCCATAATACAGAATATTTTAAGGAATGGGGAAGTGGAAAAAAGAAGTTTTTAAGAGAACTTTTTGAAAAACATAAGAACGAAGATAAAAATAATGAAAAAACATTCTTTGAAGATTACTTGGAACCTTTATTTTATAATAATTTTAGTGAAGATAGAGGTGAAAAACAATATTCCGCTGAATTTAATAGTAGATTACCTTTTTTAAATGGTGGATTATTTGAACCTTATGGAGACTATAATTGGAAAAAAACAAAATTCAATTTAGATGATAGTTTATTTTCAAATGATAAAGATAATGGGATATTAGATATATTTGATAGATATAATTTTACTATTAATGAAAATGATAACTATGAAACAGAAGTTGCAGTAGACCCTGAAATGTTAGGAAAAGTATTTGAAAATTTACTTGAAGTATCGGATAGAAAATCAAAAGGAGCATTTTATACACCAAGAGAGATAGTTCGTTATATGACAAATGAAAGTATAATGAATTACTTATTAACTCATCTTGAAGAAAAAGGAATAAGTAAAGAAGATTTAGAATATTTATTTAATTTAGGCGAATTTACAAAAGAATATGATGAACAAATATTTGAAAAAAATTATTTAAAAGACGAAGAAGAATTAAAAAAAGGTATTTTTGGAATGCCTAGAAATATTATTATTTATTCAAAAGAAATTGATGAGTTATTGAGAAAAGTAAAAATTGCTGATCCAGCTTGTGGTTCAGGAGCTTTTCCTTTGGGAATATTAAATGAAATTGTAAGAGCAAGAAATATATTAACTTTTTATATTAATATGATAGAAGTTTTAAAAGAAAAAGATGAGAAAAATTATTGGAGTAGACTAGATAAAAAACAAAAAAGTAGGACTCCATATAAATTAAAATTATACGCTATTCAAAATTCATTGTATGGAGTAGATATAGAGCCAAGTGCAATAGATATTACAAAATTAAGACTTTGGCTTTCAATTTTAGTTGATAGTACGAATAATGATGTAAGACCTCTACCAAACTTAGATTTTAACTTTATGATAGGAAATTCATTGATTGATGAGTTTGAAGGAATGAAATTATTTGATGAAAGCCTATTAGATGATAAAGTTTTAGAAAAAAAGGTAAAAGAAACTGAGAAAGTTAAATATAATAAACTATTTCAAGGTTTTGAAGATAAGCAACAAAATATTCTAAAAGAAATTTTTACCAAACAAAGTTTATTTTTTAATGAAAACAATTCTCATAAAAAGAAAGAATTAAAGAATGATATAGAAAGTCTTGAAAATAATTTAATAGAATTGACTTTAAATGAAAGTGGAAATCATAAGAAATTAGAAGAAATAGAAAAAGGGAGAAAAGAAAGGAGAAAACCTTATTTTTTATGGAAACTTGAATTTGCAAAAGTTTTTAAAGAAAATGGAGGTTTTGATATCATTATTGGGAATCCACCATATATAGGAGAGGGCAAAAACAAGGAGGTTTTTTTACCTGTTCAAAATACTTCATTTGGAGAAAAATATTATATGGGTAAAATGGATTTTTGGTATTTCTTTACTTCATTAGGAATAGAGCTATTAAAAGAAAATGGAACTTTAAGCTACATAGCACCTAATAACTGGTTAACTACTGCTGGTGGAAAGAAAATGAGAAATCATATAATGAAAGAAACTATAATAAAAGAATTTATAGATTTTGGAGATTATATGGTTTTTGAAAATGCTTCTCAACAGACAATGGTATTTTTATTGGAGAAAAATGCTAAAGATATCAAAGTGCATATAGAATATAGTAAAATTTTAAATAGAACTTTCTCTAATTTAAAAGAATTTTTAAATAAGGTAAAAAAGGAAGGGTATACATATTATAAGAGTATTTTAGATAGAAAAAATTATGATGAAGAAAATATAATAGTATTTTTAAATGACATAAATGAAAATATTGTGAGAAAAATGGAAAAAAATAAAGATATTATATATTTAGGTGAGAATGAAATAGCACAAGGAATTGTTCCTAATCCTGATATAATTGGAAAAAGGAACATTACAAAAATCTCAAATAAAAATATTAAGGAATATGCTATAAAAATAGGAGACCCTGTTTTTGTTATACCTAGAAATTATTTTAATACTCTTACTTTGGAGGAAAGTAAAATATTAAAACCACTGTATGAAACAGAAAATGTAGATAAATATTATTTTAATTCAAAGAATAATAAAGAGTTAATCTATTTGAATCAAGAAATAAAAGAAAGTAATTACCCTAATATATTAGAACACTTATTAAAATTTAGAGAAATAATGGAAGAAAGAAGAGAAAATATAAAAGGAAGTAGAAAATTTTATAATCTTCATTGGGCAAGAGAAGAAAAATTCTTCAAAAATGGAAAAAAGATTTTATCTATAAGAAAATGTTTAGAATATCCAATATTTAGCTATACTGAAGAGGAAGCATATGTAATGTTAAGTTTTAATATCATAAAAACAGATAGAATAAATATGAAATATCTAACAGGACTTTTAAATTCTAAATTAGTTGCTTTTTGGCTAAGATATATGGGGAAAATGCAAGGAAGCAACTATCAAATAGATAAAGAACCTTTAATGAATATTCCAATAAAAATAGCTGATGAAAATTTAGAAAATAAAATAATTGAATTAGTTGAAGAAATTATAGAACTAAAAAAATTAAATAAAGATACTCAAGACTTAGAAAATCAAATTGATGAGATGGTATATAATTTGTATGGATTGACAGAAGACGAAAAAGAATTGGTTAGAAATTTTAAATAAAATATATTTATAAAAAATATTGAAAGAGGTAAGTTAATGGGAATTTTAGATGAATTAGTTAAAAAAAATGAATTTCCAATAATATTTATTGGTTCAGGAATATCAAAAAGATATTTAAAAAATTATCCTAGCTGGTTAGAATTATTAGAGAAAATTTGGAAAGAAACTGAAAAATGTGAAGGGGTAGAATCAAAAGATTTTTATTCTGAATTAAACTCTATTTCTGAAGGATTAAAATTAGAAAATGAAGATAATAAAGATTTTTATGTAAATATTAAGGTTGCCTCTTTTATAGAAAAAAGAGTAAAAGATTTATTTATCAAAGAAAAGTTAAAAATAGATGATTTAAATCAAGAGAAAGTATTTAAAAATAAAATAAACCCTTTTAAAAAATATTTAGCTAATATTTTCTCAGATAGTAAATTAATTAATCCAAAGTCTGAAGAACTAAAAGAATTTAAAAATATGTTAAAAAAGACTAGAGTAATTTTAACTACTAACTATGATACTTTTATAGAAGATAATTTTGATAATAATGAAATAAATCCTTTAAAAAAATATATAGGACAAAAAGGGCTATTTCAAGGGGGAAGTGGATATTGTGAACTATATAAAATCCATGGAAGTATAGAAGAACCAAATTCTATAGTCATAACAGAAGAAGATTATAAAGAGTATGATAAAAATTCAATATTGATAACTTCTAAAATAGTTTCTTCATTGTTAAATTCACCAATAATATTTATAGGATATTCATTAACAGATTTAAATATAAAAAATATAATTAAAAATTTTTCAAATTCACTGGATGAAAAAGAAAAAAGCCTATTAAGTAAAAGAATAATAATAATAAATTGGAAAAAAGATGAAGAAGATATTATTGAAGAGATTATAACAGATAGTTCATTAAATTGCACATATACTGTAATAAAAACTGATAATTATTTAGAAGTTTTTAAGAAAATAGGAGAAATTAATCAAGGGGCTACCCCAGCCGAAATATCAAAGTTTGAACATATAATTAAAGAATTAATTATACAAAAAGGTAAAAAAGGTGAGTTGGATAAAACAATTGTTAATTTAATTTCAAATGAAGATTTAAAAAATATAAAAAATATAGGAAATTCAAATCTAGCTGTAGCAATAGGGAAAAGTGCTATTTTAGTAAAAAGCCCTTCAGTTTTAGATTATTTAGAAGAATATTTTAAAGAGGAGAATAATGGTGAAATAGAGATTCAATTAAGATTTTTAGCACAACAAAGTAATTCAATAGCATTTCCTGCTTTGAGATATTTAACTGAGAATAATATTGATAATTCCAATTTACTAGATAATGAGAAATTTAAATTAAAAAAAAGAATAAAAAAGTTAGAAGATTATAATATAGAAAGTACATTCTATAAAAAAGAACTGTCTTGCAATACAATTAGTGATGTAAAAAAATATGCAAAGAGTAAAAAAAATGAAAAGAAAATGAAGACTACTTTGGAGGAAATTGAAGAAGCACTTATTAATTATAATATTGATAATTTTGAAAAATCAGATTTAAGAGATTATATATTAGATAGAGTGCAAAAAATGAAAAAAGTTAATAATGTAGAGATCTCCACAAATTTTAGAAAACTTTTAATAAATTATGATTTAAAATTTAATAGAAAATAGAACTATGTTACAATAGAAAAAGTTTTATAAATATAATTTTTTAAAGAATAATGTTTAAAATTTTTTCGTGCGAAGAATCGTGCGAAAATAAGAAATATATAAAATAAAATATTGGAAAATAAAGAAAAAATTAATAAAAAATCATGCGAAGAATCGTGCGAAATATAGAAATATATCAAGGAGAGGAGAAAAATGAAAGGTTCAATTTTAATATTCAGAGATTTATGTAATAAATTTGAGGATTTGGTAAGAATTAAATATAAAGTAAAAGATGATGAAGGAGCATTTAATAAATTATCAATGCAAAAAGAATATAAGAAATTTGAAAAAGATATTAATCTTATAAGAAAGATAAGAAATCTTTTATCTCATGGAGAGTGTAAGATAGAGGGAAAAACTGCTATTGAAATAAATGAAAATATTATAGAAAAATTGAAAGAAATAATAAGTTTACTTGAAAATCCTCCTTTAGTTACAAGCAGATATATTACTGAGATGTTTGTAGTAGATTTAGAAGAAAAATTAGAAAAATTAATAAAAGTAATGAATGAAAAGAAAATTTCACATGTACCTGTATTAGATAAAGATAAAAAACTTGTAGGAGTTTTTAGTGAAAATACTATTTTTTCAAAATTATCTGAAGATGAAATAATTGAAATTGGGAAAGAATATAAAGTAAAAGATTATGAAAAATATATAAAACTAGAAAATCATTCAAGTGAATATTTTGATTTTATAAAAAGAAATGAAGAATTAGCTTCAGCACAAAATTTATTCAATAAATCCATTAAGAAAGATAAAAAGTTAGTAATGTTATTTGTAACAGAAAATGGTAAAAAAAATGAAAAAATTTTAGGGATATTAACCCCTTGGGATTTACTTGATATGTAATTCTATAAAAAAAGGTTGTACCATATAAATGGTGTTAATAGAAAACTGAGACTGTGAAGTTTTTTCTGTAAACTTTGTCTTCAGTTTTCTAAATAAATTTCTGTATTAGACCTCCTATTCTAATTTAAAAACTAATCAGTGAAATAAAAATTAGTTTTCAAAGGTATATTTAGTTCATTCTTTATCAGAAAAAATTATTCCCACTCAATAGTTGCAGGTGGTTTAGAAGAAATATCATAAGTCAATCTATTAATTCCTTTTACCTCATTCAAAATTCTATTAGAAACCTTTTCTAAAAATTCATAAGGTAAGTGAGACCAAGTAGCAGTCATAAAATCTATTGTATTAGCAGATCTTAAAACAGCTGTATATTCATAAGTTCTTTCATCTCCCATAACTCCAACAGATTTTACAGGAAGTAAAACAACAAAGGCTTGGCTAACTTTATTATATAAATCAGCCTTTCTTAATTCTTCTATAAATATTGCATCAGCTTCTCTCAAAATATCAGCTTTTTCTTTTGTAACTTCTCCTAAAATTCTAATTCCTAAACCAGGTCCTGGAAATGGGTGTCTATCTATCATATAATCAGGAATACCTAATTCTCTTCCCACTTTTCTAACTTCATCTTTAAATAGTTCTCTTAAAGGTTCAAGTAACTCAAATTTTAAATCTTTTGGTAAACCTCCAACATTATGATGAGATTTTATAGTAACAGATGGTCCTTTAACAGAAACAGATTCGATAACATCTGGATAAATAGTGCCTTGTGCTAAAAATTCAGCCCCTTCAATCTTTTTAGCTTCTTCATTGAATACTTCAACAAATTCTTTTCCTATAATTTTTCTCTTAGTTTCTGGATCAGTTACTCCTGCCAGTTTTGTTAAAAATCTTTCTTCTGCATTTATACATTTAATATTCATATCAAAGTTTTTAGCATAAACTTCCATAACTTGTTTAGCTTCATCTTTTCTAAGTAGACCAGTGTCAACAAAAATACAAGTTAATTGTTTACCTATTGCCTTATTAATAAGTGCAGCAGCAACAGATGAATCAACTCCACCAGATAAACCTAAAATAACTTTTTTATTACCAACTCTTTCTTTTATTTTTTTTACAGTTGTTTCAATATAGTTTTCCATTGACCAGTTTTTTTCAGCTTTTGCTATACCAAAAACAAAGTTTTTAAGCATCTCAAAACCATGTTGAGAGTGAGTAACTTCTGGGTGATATTGGAAAGCATAGATATTTTTATCACTATTTTCAATAGCTGCTATTGAAGAATCAGTGTGAGCAATAATTTTAAAATCAGGTGCCATTTCTGTAACGTGGTCTCCATGGCTCATCCAAACAGTAGTCTTATTTGGAATATTTTTATACAGTATATGATTTTTATCATCAAGTTCTAGTTCAGCCTTACCAAATTCTTGTTTATTTGCTCTTGCAACTTTTCCACCATGTAAATGAGTAATTAATTGCATACCATAACAAAGCCCAAGAATTGGAATATTTTTCTGAAATAATTTTATATCCAAAGTTGGAGCTCCTTCAGCATAAACAGAAGCAGGTCCGCCAGAAAGAATAATACCTTTTGGTTCTCTAGCTAAAATTTTATCAACATCTTCATAAAAAGGAACAACTTCAGCATAGACTCCCATTTCTCTAACTCTTCTTGCAATAAGTTGATTATATTGAGAACCAAAGTCTAGTATAACAATTCCACCTTTTTTCATTATAAAACCTCCACTTTTAAAATTACATTATTATACCACAATTCTTAAAGTTTATCTTTATTTTTTATTTTAATTAGCAAAAAAATTTTACATCAATATAGAAAAGTCCCAATATTATAATTAGGACTTTTTCATACTTTATACAAATAATTTGACTTATTCAATTTTAACATCAATTATTGAACTTAGAATATATGATATTCCATTCATTATAACAAAGAAAGCTAAAATTTTAGCTATTGTATTACCAGCTACAATAGGATTAAATAACATTACAAACCCATAAATAACAGCAATACAAGCTAATATGAATTGTAGTAAATGAGATTTCAAACCATTTTTTATAACATTTCTTAAATAATAAATAGCACTTATTAAGAATATAAAAACAAATGTCCATAGTACCATGGCTATTGAAAACATAGGTAAAGCTAAAATTGCTATTGATATAATAATAGATACTATAATATTGCCATAGGGAACAGGTCTTATTTTTCTTCTAAATATATAGAATATAGTTATAATAGTCCATATAACATAAAGTAACCCTAGGTAAAATGAATAAGTTACAAATGTTTCTGTGGGATTGTTCCACATGTAAATTCCAAATAAAATAAATACAACTCCAAATAAAATATTTAAGAATCTATTCATAATGACCTCCTAAAAAGTTAATTTCTTCTGTTTCTTCTTAAAATTCCAAATATCACTCCTGATATTATAGCTCCTATTGCAATAGAAACTATAAAGAATATAGCAGAATGTACACTTGGCATTGCGGGGATAACAAATATCCCACCATGAGGAGCAGGAGCAGATACACTCCAAAATTGAGTTAATCCACCTGCTATTGTAGCTCCAATTACACAAGAAGATATAACTTTTACTGGTTCTTTAGCAGCAAAAGGAATTGCACCTTCTGTGATAAAGGATAAACCTAGTATAAAGTTTGAAATTGTTGATTGTTTTTCTTTTTCATCAAAATTATTTTTAAATAATGTCATAGCAAGAGCTATTGCCAATGGAGGAACCATTCCACCTGCCATAACAGCTGCCATAAATGCACCATTTCCTGTGTCAGTAAAAACTCCTATTGAGAATGTATAAGCAGCTTTATTGATAGGTCCTCCCATATCAACACTCATCATTCCACCAAGTATAGCTCCTAATACAACAGCATTTACAGTTCCCATATTATTTAACCAGTTGGCAACAATAAGATTCACTTTTGTAAATATAGGTACTATTATAAAATACATCAACACTCCAGTGATTACTAAACTAAATATTGGATAGATTACCATTGATTTCATACCATCAAATTGTTTAGACATATTCTTTGTCATTTTCTTTAAGAATATAATTGAATATCCAGCAATAAATCCACCAATAAGTCCACCTAAGAAACCTGCACCTTGGCTTGCCATATATCCTGCAACAGCTCCAGGCATAAATCCAGGTTTGTCTGCAATACTCATAGCAATAAATCCAGCAAGAATAGGTATCAAGAAATGAAAAGCTCCTGCTCCAACATCAAATAATAATTTGAATAATTGATTTTCACCCATAAATCTTTCAACAACAAATGAAAGAGCAAGTAAAATTCCACCACCAATTACAAATGGTAACATATTAGAAACCCCACTCATAATACTCTTATAAATAATTCTTCCTATTGAGTTAGTTTCTTGTATATCTTCTTTTGGATTATTGTCAGCTTCTGCTTTAAAAATAGGAGCTTCATTATTTAAAACTCTTTTAATTAAAGTTTCAGCATTTTTTATAGCATCTGCTGTACTTGTAACTATAACTCTTTTATCATTGAAACGAGCTGTTTCAACTTTTTTATCTGCTGCAACTATAATTCCAACAGCTTCATTTATATCATTTGCAGTTAAATTATTTTTAATTCCATCTGCTCCATTAGTTTCAACTTTAACATCTACTCCTAATTTTTCTCCTGCCTCTTTAAGTGCAGCTTCTGCCATATATGTATGTGCTATGCCTGTTGGGCAAGCAGTTACAGCAAGTATCTTTTTCTTATTTGTGCTTTGAGTTTCTTTTACTTCTTTCTTAATAGCTTCTTGTGGTTTTTCAGAATATTTATCCACAAGAGCATAGACTTCATCAGGAGTACCACAAGTTTTTAAACCTTGTGTGAAATCATCATTTAATAACATTTTAGATAATTTAGCAAGAGTGTCTATATGTAAGTCATGAGCACCTTCTGAGGCAGCTATCATAAAGAAAATATAGACTGGTTCACCATCCAAAGCATCATAGTCTATACCTTTATTTGACCTTGCAAAAAGAACAGCAGGAGTGTTTACAACAGAAGTTTTGGCATGAGGCATTGCTATTCCTTCACCTAAACCTGTTGAACTTTTTTCTTCCCTTTTTAAAATCAAATCTTTAAAAACTACTTCATCAGAAATAATATTTTTTTCTTTTAATTTTGCTACCATTTCATCAATAGCTTCCATCTTTGTTGAGGCTTTTAAATCCATTATCATTAGCTCTTTTTTTAGTAAATCTTTAATTTCCATAGCACTTCCTTTCTATAACCAGTTTATTATATATTTCCTCAATGAAGTTTAATTCTCCTATATCTTCAGAGAAACTTGTTGCTGTTCCACAAGCCACTGCAAATCTAAATGCCCTTTCTACATCATTATGTTTAAGCATATAATTTACAAAACCAGCAACAACTGAATCTCCTGCACCAACAGTGTTCACCACATTTTCTTTCACTCTTAATGGATAAGCAAAAAGTGAAAAATTTTTATCTATATATAAAGCTCCTTCTCCTCCCAAAGAAATAATTACATGTTCTGCCTTATCTACAAGATTTTCTCTAACATAATTTATAATTTCTTGATTATTTTTAAATTCTCTTCTGGCATATTCTTTTAATTCATCTTTATTAGGTTTTATTAAAAAAGGCTTGTATTTTAAAGATTTGCTAAAAGTTTCTCCACTGCTATCAAGAGTAAATTTAACTCCATTTTTATTTAAAATTTCTATGATAGTTATATAGAAATCATTTCCAAGATTACTAGGTACTGAACCAGATAAAATAACAAAGTCATCACTTTTAATTTTTCTTATTTTATCTAAGAATTCTTCTTTTTCATTATCAGAGATTTTTGGACCTTGACAATTAATTTCAGTTTCAGTTTCAGTTTTTAATTTAACATTTACTCTTGTGTTTTCATTTACAGTTACAAAATCTGATAAAATATTTAATTTTTTTAAATTTTGCTCAATAAATGTTCCTGTAAATCCTCCTAAAAAACCAAGATTTACACAATTAGTTTTAACATTTTTTAAGAGTTTAGATACCATTATTCCCTTACCACCAGCAAAGAAATTATCTTCATAGGCTCTATTAGTTTCACCTAATTGAAAATCTTTTACTCTGACAATAAAATCAATGGAGGGATTCAAAGTTACTGAATATATCATGGGGACTCCTTTCTTTCAAGAAAAATAATTAAAAAGTTATTAAGTAAACTATTTTTGTATAATTAATTATACAATCATTTTTATTCTTTTTCAATTAAATTCAATCGTTGAAATTTTAGTTATTTTGTTGAATTTTTTACCATTTAATAAAAAATATTATTTTATATATTTTTATTCTTGATTTTTTATAAATTAAATGATAAAATACACTGTATTGTATAAAAAGTATATCAAGGAGGTGCTAACATGCAAAGATGTGAAATCACAGGAACTGGTTTAATCAGTGGAAACAAAATATCTCACTCTCATAGATTAACTAGAAGAGTATGGAAACCAAACCTACAAGTTACAACTTTACTTGTTAATGGTAGCCCAATAAAAGTGAAAGTTTGTGCTAGAACTTTAAAAACTTTAAAAGGAGCTTCTGAAGTAGAAGTAATGAGAATTTTAAAAGCAAATATTGCTACTCTAAGTGAAAGATTATTAAAACACTTAAACAAATAATTTTTAAAAATAAGTGCACTCATTTTTAAAAAGTAAAAGAAAACCACTCATAGAGTGGTTTTTTAATATAGTAAATTAATAAAGTTTTATCAACCTAAGTATATTATTGAGATAGGAGTAAGGAGAGAAAAAATGATTAGTAATTTAGAATTGTTAAAACAAGAACTAATAAAAGATTTATTAGAAAAACAAGAAAGTGGTTTCTTGAAAAAACAAATGTGGAATTATTAACAAAACTCATTAATAATTCTGATAATTTAACAGAAGCTAATGCGATAGCAATGTTAGGAACAACATATAAGCAAACAGGCTTTCATTTTGATAAAAGACTGGAAAAATTTTTTTTTGGGGGGGCAAATAAAATAACTCAAAAAAAATAATGAACTATCATTTATTACTAATGAAAATAATTTAATGGTATAGAGAGTATTCTAACAAAAGAGGAATTTAAAAATTTTATTATAAATGGTTTTTAAAAAGGTTATTTATCAAATAGTGTTTATAAAAAAGTTTAAATTTACGATTAACATAATTAAGAGAATTTTTTATGAGAGTAAAATCTTGAAAAGATTCTCTTTTTTGTATAATTAAATCACTTTATATTTAATATCAGTTATATCCCTTTTTGATTATTAAAATATATAAAATTTTTTTATGGTATAATGTATTTAATAAAAATATAATGTGAGGTAAAAAATGAAAGATGAAATATTAAAAAAAATTGAAGATCTATATGATTTAGATAAGCACCAAGAAATAATAGATATGATAGAAGCACTTCCAGCAGAACAATTAAATAATGAATTAATAGGACAATTAGGGAGAGCATATAACAATGTTGGAAAATATGAAAAAGCAATAGAAATTTTAAAGAGCATAGAAATAGAAGAAGGAAACACTATGCGTTGGAATTACAGAATAGGATATTCATATTACTATTTAGGTGATTATGAAAACGCAGAAAAATATTTTTTAAAAGCACATAAAATAAATTCAGAAGATGAAGATGTAAAAAGATTTTTGTTAGACATATATATAGAATTATCAAAACAGGCAATTGACAAGGAAAATAATCAAGACAAGGCATTAGAGTATGCTTTAAAATCAAAAGAGTACATATCAACAAATGATGATAGAATTCAGTGTGATTCATATTTAGCTTGGTTATATGATAAGATTGGAGTTTTTGATGTGGCAGAGGAACTTTTAAAGAATATTATTAGTTTAGGTAGAGATGATGCTTGGATAAATTCTGAGTTAGCATATTGTTTAGGAGAATTAAATAAATTTGAAGAGTCATTGGAACATTATTTAAGAGCTAAGGAATTAGGAAGAGAAGATGATTGGATATATTCTCAAATTGGTTGGACATATCGTCGTTTAGAAAAATATGAGGATGCTTTAAAAGCAGACTTTAAGGCACAAGAATTGGGTCAAAATGATGCTTGGGTAAATGTTGAAATAGGAATTTGCTATAAAGAACTAGAAAAATTTGAAGAAGCATTAAAATATTATTTGGTGGCAAATGAATTAAATGGAGGTAAGAATCTTTGGATATTATCTGAAATAGCTTGGGTATATGGGGTTATGGAGAATTATGATGAAGAGCTAAAATATTTAGAGCAAACAAAAAAACTTGGTAGAAAAGATGAATGGATAAATGCTGAATATGGAAAAGTTTACTATAAATTAGAACAGTATAAGAAGGCATTAAGATTTTTTAATAAAGCAAAAAAATTAGGTCAAAATGATGCTTGGATTAATGTACAGATAGCAAGATGTTATAAGGCATTAGATAAAAATGAAGATGCTTTGAAAGCCTATCTAAAAGCTGAAAAGTTTGAAGAAAATGATGCATGGTTATTGTCTGAGATAGCTTGGCTCTATGATGGATTAGGAAAATATAAAGAAGGTTTAAAATATCTTAAAAGAATAGAAAAATTAGATAGAGATGATTGTTGGTTTAATACAGAATATGGTTTCTGTTTAATGAGAATGCAAAAATATGATAAAGCCATAGAAAAATATAAACATGCTTTGGAATTAAAAGAAGAACTTAATGAAGAAATTTATTTGAATTGTCAACTTGGTTTCTGTTATCGTCTTTTAGAAAAATATAAAGAAGCATTAAAATATCATTTAAAAGGTCAAGAACTTGGAAGAAATGATGCTTGGATAAATATAGAAATTGGATTATGTTATAAAGAATTAGAGAATTATGAAAAAGCACTTGAACATTATTTGATAGCCTATGAACAAGATAAGGAAGATACTTGGCTATTATCAGATATTGGTTGGATATATAATGAACTTGAAAAGTATGATGATGGTCTACAATTCTTACAAAAAGCTCAAGAACTTGGAAGAGAAGATAGTTGGATATATGCAGAGATAGGACAATGTTTAGGTAGGTTAGGAAAATATGAAGAAGGTATTGAAAAATTAAAAAAAGCCTTAGAAATACTTGAAGAAGATAAAACTAATGATAATGTAGATGAAAAAATCTTTATAAATTCTGAAATAGGTTGGCTTTATGGAAAAATAGAAAATTCAGATCCTAATGAAGCTCTACATTATTTATATGCAGCAAGAGATTTAGGTAGAGATGACCAATGGCTTAATGCAGAGATAGGTTGGGAATTGGGCTACAATGATAAAGATAAAGATGAAGAGGCAGTGAAATATTTTGAAAGGTCTATTGAATTAGGTAGAGATGATGAATGGGTTTGGGCAAGAATTGCTAATATCTATTTTGATTTAGAAAGATATGAAGATGCTTTAAAGGCATATAATAGAGCCTATGAATTAGAAGGAGCATATAAAGAAGGAAAAGATAGTTTATATATATGTAGTATAGGAAGAACTTTAAGAAGGTTGGGAAGATATGAAGAAGCTATTGAAAAACTTTTAGAATCAAGAAGACTATCTCTTGAGGAAGGAGATGTTGTAGATTTAGAAGATTTAGAACTTGCTTATTGTTATGCTGTTCTTGGAAATAAAGAGAAAGCAGAAGAACATATGAAATTATCCATTGATTCATTAGGAACTTATGCAGAAAGTGAAGAATATTTGAAAAAACAATTTGATGAAATTAGAGAAATGATAAATGTTCTATCTCATCCATCGTAAATTTTTAATTACATTGATTATAGGAGGTATATATTATGGAAGAAAATCGTGTTAAGGGGAAAATTGCATTTATTTCAGGAGCAAGCAGTGGAATAGGAAAAGCCACAGCAGAAAAGTTAGCACAGATGGGAGTTAATTTAATTTTGTGTGCTAGGAGAGAAAATATTTTAAATGAATTAAAAGAAAGTCTTGAAAAGCAATATGGAATTAAAGTTAAAAATTTAGTTTTTGATGTTAGAAATTATGATGATGTTTTAAAAAATATAAATTCATTAGATGATAAATGGAAGAAAATTGATATATTAGTTAATAATGCTGGACTTGCAGTTGGACTTGAAAAATTCTATGAATATAATATGGAAGATGTTGACAAAATGGTTGATACTAATATAAAAGGTTTTGTATATATTGCAAATACAATTATTCCTCTTATGTTAGCAACTGATAAAGTTTGTACAATAGTTAATATAGGTTCTGTTGCAGGAGAAATAGCATATCCAAATGGAAGTATATACTGTGCAACTAAATTTGCAGTGAGAGCAATAAGTGATGCTATGAGATCAGAACTTATAGATAAAAAAATAAAAGTTACTAATATAAAACCTGGGCTTGTTGATACAGGATTTAGTTTAGTTAGATTTAGAGGAGACAAAGAAAAAGCTGACAATGTATACAAAGGAATAGATCCTTTATATGCAGAAGATATAGCAGATACAGTAGCCTATATTGTTAATTTACCTGAAAAGATACAAATTACAGATTTATCTATAACACCATTACATCAGGCTAATGCTATACATATTTATAAAGAAAAATAGTTTTTAGTGAAAAAAAGGTTACAATGTACCATATTTTTCAGTGAAATAAAAATAGTTGAAAAATTAAGTAAATAAATAACAAAAAGGCAGTTTAAATAAACTGTCTTTTTTATTAATACAAAAATATTAAAAAAGTACTTTACTTTTTTCTTTTTTTTTGGTATAGTATGCCTTAAATATTAAAAAACAATTTTTTGGGAGGAAAAAAATATGAAAAAGAAATTTTTAACTGCATTATTAGGAGCTTCACTTTTATTAGTAGCTTGTGGAGGAGAAAAGACAGAAGAAAAACCAGCAGAGGCTGAAACAATAAAAATTGGAGCTATGGGACCATTAACTGGACCAGTTGCTATCTATGGAATATCAGCAACTAATGGATTAAAATTAGCTATTGATGAAATAAATGCAAATGGTGGAATACTTGGAAAACAAGTTGAATTAAATCTATTAGATGAAAAAGGAGATTCAACAGAAGCAGTAAATGCTTACAATAAACTTGTTGATTGGGGAATGGTTGCATTAGTTGGAGATATTACTTCAAAACCAACTGTTGCAGTTTCAGAAGTTGCAGCACAAGATGGAATTCCAATGATAACACCAACTGGAACACAACTTAATATAACAGAAGCAGGTTCTAATGTATTTAGAGTATGTTTTACAGATCCATATCAAGGAGAAGTTCTAGCAAAATTTACAAAAGATAAATTAGGAGCAAAAACGGTAGCTGTTATGTCTAATAATTCAAGTGACTATTCAGATGGAGTTGCAAATGCTTTTATTAAAGAAGCAGAAAATCAAGGAATCCAAGTTGTAGCGAAAGAAGGATATTCAGATGGGGATAAAGATTTTAGAGCTCAACTTACTAAGATTGCTCAACAAAACCCAGATGTATTATTTATACCAGATTACTATGAACAAGATGGATTAATTGCTATACAAGCAAGAGAAGTTGGATTAAAATCAGTTATAGTTGGTTCAGATGGTTGGGATGGAGTTGTTAAAACAGTAGATCCATCTTCTTATGCAGCAATAGAAAATGTATATTTTGCTAATCACTATTCAACAAAAGATAGCAATGAAAAAATACAAAACTTTATTAAAAACTACAAAGAAAAATATAATGATGAACCATCTGCATTCTCTGCTTTAAGTTACGATACAGCATACCTTTTAAAAGCAGCAATAGAAAAAGCAGGAACTACTGATAAAGAAGCAGTAACTAAGGCTATAAAGGAAATTCAATTTGAAGGAATTACAGGAAAATTAACTTTTGATGAAAAAAATAATCCTGTAAAGAGTATAACTATAATTAAAATAGTAAATGGGGATTACACATTTGATTCAGTAGTATCTAAATAATTGGAGGATAAAAATGGAGTTTTTACTTCAAATAATTAATGGTTTACAGATAGGAAGTATTTATGCCTTAGTCTCTTTGGGATATACAATGGTATATGGTATAGCACAACTTATAAATTTTGCACATGGTGATATTATAATGATAGGGGCTTATACATCACTTTTCTCTATTCCTTTATTTACATCATTGGGATTGCCAGTTTGGGTAACAGTTATCCCAGCAATAATTATTTGTGCTATTGTAGGTTGCTTAACTGAAAGAATTGCATATAGACCACTTAGAAATTCACCAAGGATTTCAAATTTGATAACTGCTATTGGAGTTAGTTTATTTTTAGAAAATTTATTTATGAAAATATTTACTCCAAATACAAGGTCATTTCCTAAGATTTTTAATCAAGCTCCAATATCTTTTGGAGCTAATATTCATATTAACTTTGGAGCTGTCGTAACAATAGTTGTAACTTTAATATTATCAATAGGTTTACAATTATTTATGAAAAAGACAAAATATGGAAAAGCTATGATAGCAACGAGTCAAGATTATGCAGCTTCTGAATTGGTTGGAATAAATGTAGATAGAACAATACAATTAACATTTGCAATAGGTAGTGGACTTGCAGCAGTTGGTTCTGTGTTATATGTTTCAGCTTATCCACAAATCCAACCTTTAATGGGTTCAATGCTTGGAATAAAAGCCTTTGTTGCAGCAGTTTTAGGAGGAATTGGAATACTACCAGGAGCTGTAATAGGAGGTTTCATATTAGGAATTGTTGAAAGTCTAACAAGAGCATATTTATCATCACAACTAGCAGATGCTTTTGTATTTTCAATATTAATTATAGTTTTATTATTTAAACCTACTGGAATACTTGGAAAAAATGTAAAGGAGAAAGTATAAAATGGATAAAAATAAAAAATTAAGTTATATAATTACTTATGTACTTTTAATAGTCCTATATTTTATATTATTCTCTTTGATAAGTTCAGGTTTCATAAGTAGATATCAAGTTGGAATTTTAATTTTGATTTTAATAAATATAATTTTAGCAGCTAGTTTAAATATAACAGTTGGTTGTTTGGGACAAATAACTTTGGGACATGCAGGCTTTATGTCAATAGGAGCATATACAGCAGCACTTTTAACAAAGTCTGGTTTTCTTTCAGGTTATCCAGGTTATATTGTGGCTTTAATAATAGGAGGACTTGTAGCAGGAGTAATTGGGTTTATAATAGGTATACCTGCTTTAAGACTTACAGGAGATTACCTTGCAATTATAACTTTGGCTTTTGGAGAAATTATAAGAGTGTTGATAGAATATTTTAAATTTACTGGTGGAGCACAAGGATTAACTGGTATACCAAGAGTAAATAATTTTACATTAATATATGTTATAACAATATTTTCAGTTATATTTATGTATTCAATTATGACAAGCAGACATGGTAGAGCAGTCTTGGCTATACGTGAAGATGAAATAGCAAGTGGAGCTTCTGGAATAAATACAACTTATTATAAAACTTTTGCCTTTGTATTATCAGCAATATTTGCAGGTATAGCAGGTGGAATTTATGCACATAATTTAGGAATTTTAGGAGCAAAACAATTTGACTATAACTATTCAATAAATATACTTGTTATGGTTGTACTTGGAGGAATGGGAAGTTTCACAGGTTCAATATTATCAGCAATAGTTCTTACTATTTTGCCAGAAGTTTTAAGAAGTTTTGCAGAATATAGAATGATAGTCTATCCTTTGATTTTAATAATTATGATGTTATTTAGACCACAAGGATTACTTGGTAGAAAAGAATTTCAAATAAGTAAAGTGATTTCATATTTCACTAAAAAAAGAGGTGAAGAAAATGGAAAATAAAAAACCTCTTTTAGTTGCAAAAGATATATCAATTAGTTTTGGTGCTTTAAAAGCAGTAGATAATTTTAATTTAGAAATAAATTCAGGAGAATTAATAGGATTAATAGGACCTAATGGTGCAGGAAAAACAACAGTATTTAATATTTTGACAGGTGTGTATAATGCAAGTTCAGGAGAATACACACTAGATGGAGAAAATGTTATTAAAACTTCAACTTCTGCTCTTGTAAAAAAAGGCTTAGCCCGTACTTTCCAAAATATTAGATTATTTAAGTATCTATCAGTTTTAGATAATGTAGTTGTTGCATATAATTTCCGTATGAAATATGGAATTTTAGCAGGTATGCTTCGTTTACCAAGTTATTGGAGAGAAGAAAAGGAAGCAAAAGAAAAGGCAATGGCTCTTTTAAAAATATTTGACTTAGATAAATATGCAGGAATGCATGCAGGAAATTTACCTTATGGAGAACAAAGAAAGTTAGAAATTGCAAGAGCTATGGCGACAGAACCAAAAATTCTTCTTTTAGATGAGCCAGCAGCAGGTATGAATCCAAAAGAAACTGAAGATTTGATGAATACTATAAAATTAATTCGTGATAAGTTTGGAATAGCAGTTTTACTTATAGAACATGATATGAAATTGGTACTTGGTATCTGTGAAAGATTAGTTGTTTTAAATTATGGAAAAATATTGGCAAGTGGTAAACCTAATGATGTTATAAATAATCCACAAGTTGTAGAAGCATATTTAGGTAAGGAGGAAGATGAATAATGGCAATGTTAGAGGTAAAAGACCTACAAGTTTTCTATGATAATATACAGGCTCTTAGAGGAGTTTCATTAGAAATAAATGAAGGGGAAGTTGTATCTATCATAGGAGCTAATGGTGCAGGAAAAACAACAACATTACAAACAATATCTGGACTTATAAGTCCTAAAAGTGGTTCTATAAATTTTGAAGGAAAAAATCTTTTAAAAGAAAAAGCTAATAATATTTGTAAATTAGGAATAGCACAAGTTCCAGAAGGAAGAAGAATTTTTTCACAACTTGCTGTTAAAGATAATTTAAAGTTAGGACAATTTACTGTAAAAGATACTGTTGAAAACAAAGAGAAAGATAGAGCAAATTTTTATAAAATTTTTCCTAGAATGTCTGAAAGAAAAAATCAATCAGCTGGAACTTTATCAGGTGGAGAACAACAGATGCTTGCTATGGGTAGGGCTTTGATGAGTAGACCTAAACTTTTAATTTTAGATGAGCCATCAATGGGACTTTCCCCATTATTTGTTAAAGAAATTTTTGAGGTCATAAAACAATTAAAAGAAAGAGGAACTACTATTTTATTAGTGGAACAAAATGCTAAGATGGCACTTTCTATTTCTGATAGAGCTTATGTTATTGAAACAGGAAAAATAGTTCTTGAAGGAAAAGCAAAGGATTTACTATACAATGATAAAGTAAAGAAAGCTTATCTTGGAGGATAAATTATACAGTCCATAACTCTTTTTATAAGGGTTGTTGCAAATTTGCAATAGCCCTTATTCTTATATAATATATTAAAGATGGTTCACAAGTAGAATTATCCACTTGACATAGAAAATTTAGAAAAACTTTAAATATCTTATAACTAAAAAGAGAGGCTGTTGCAAACTTATAAATGAAGTAAAAAATAGTTTATTACTAGCTAAATTTCTTAACGATGAAAAATTAACGTTCGCTGCAAATTCGCTATCTGTAAGAAGCTCTAAATGAACAAGTTCATTAATAGCTTCTAAGATCGTTTCACTCAAACACAGCGAGATTTGCTCGGCTCACTTGCTTTAATTTTTCATCTAAAATTTAGAATGTAATTTCACTTATTTTTTACTTACATTTCAATAAGTTAATTTGCAACAGCCCCTCTTTCTTTATACAAAGGTAAATTATATTTTTTAAAAATTTCTTCTGCTCTTTGAATTTGTTCTTTATTAGGAGTTGGAGTATCTTTTAGCTTATATTCTCTATTAGTTTTTTCCCATTTATATATAGCCATTTGATGAAATGGCAGAATATCCACTCTTTTAACAATATCAAATTGTGATACAAATTTAGCCCAATCATTTAAGTCTTTTATATCATCAGTATAACCAGGGACAAGGACATATCTTATCCAAGTAGGTTTGTTAATTTCTTGTAGATATTTTATAAATTTAAGAGTAGGTTCTAAATCAACAGATGTAAGTTTTTTATACATATCTTTATCAATATGTTTTATATCCAATAAAACTAAATCTGTATATTCTAAAACTTTTTTGGCTTGCTCATTAAAAATATAACCAGAAGTATCAAGAGCAGTATGTATTCCATTTTTTTTACAAAGTTTGAAAAGTTCTAATATAAAAGAGGCCTGAAAAAGAGGCTCACCACCAGAGGCAGTTATCCCACCAGTTAAAAAAGCTCTAACTTTATTTAATTCAGCAAAAATTTCTTCAGGAGTGTAGATATAGTTTTTGTCTTTTAGTTCCCAAGTATCTACATTATGACAATATAGACATCTTAAAGGACAACCTTGCATAAAAACTACAAATCTTATTCCAGGGCCATCTTTTGTTCCAAAAGATTCAAAAGAATTTATATAACCTTGCATATTATCATTTCCTTTTAAATATTAATGTAAAGGGGAGAAAAATTCTCCCCTATTTATTTTATTACATTTTGTTACTTATAGTTCTGTTTATAACATCTAATTGTTGTTCTCTTGTTAATTTGATAAAGTTTACTGCATATCCAGAAACTCTTATTGTAAGTTGTGGATAATTTTCAGGATGTTCCATAGCATCTTCAAGTAATTCTCTACCAAATACATTTACATTTAAGTGATGACCAGTTTGTTTAAAGTATCCATCAAGAAGTCCAACTAAGTTATTTTTCTTTTCATCATCTGTTTTTCCTAATGTTTCAGGTGTTATAGCAAATGTATAAGAAATTCCATCATTTGCATCTTCAAAAGGTAATTTAGCAACTGATGCTAATGAAGCAACAGCTCCTCTAGTATCTCTTCCATGCATAGGATTTGCTCCTGGTCCAAATGGAGCTCCTGCTCTTCTTCCATCAGGAGTATTTCCTGTTTTCTTACCATAAACAACATTTGAAGTTATTGTAAGAACTGATTGAGTAGGTTCAGCATCTCTATACATTTTATGACTTCTAATTTTATTCATAAATGTTCTAACAACTTTAACTGCTAATTCATCTGTTCTGTCATCATTATTTCCAAATGGAACGTAAGGTTTTTCAACAACATAATCAACAGCATCTCCAGCCTCATCTCTAATTACTCTTACTTTACCATATTTAATAGCAGCAAGTGAGTCAGCAACTATTGAAAGTCCAGCTATACCACAAGCCTCTGTTCTCTTAATATCTAATGAGTGTAGAGCCATTTCCAATGCTTCATAAGAATATTTATCATGCATATAGTGAATAATATTCAATGCTTTTATATAAGTTGAAGCAAGCCATGTAAGCATTTTGTCATACTTTTCCCAAACTTCATCAAAATCTAAGTAATCACCAGTAATTCTTTCAAATTGTCCAGGAGGTGTAACTTGGTCTTTTTTAATTTCATCTTTACCACCATTTATGGCATAAAGTAATGCCTTAGGTAAATTAGCTCTTGCTCCAAAAAATTGCATTTGTTTTCCTATAGCCATAGGAGATACACAGCAAGCTATTCCATAGTCTTCACCAAATTGAGGTCTCATAATATCATCATTTTCATATTGTAATGAAGATGTATCTATTGAAACTTTAGAACAGAATTTTTTCCAATTTTCTGGCAATCTTTCACTCCATAAAATTGTTAAATTAGGTTCAGGAGCAGTTCCTAAATTATATAAAGTATTTAAGTATCTAAAAGCATTTTTTGTTACCCAAGATTTGCCATCATTATTCATACCACCTATTGATTCAGTTACCCATACTGGATCTCCAGAGAATAATTGATCATATTCAGGAGTTCTTAAAAATCTTACAATTCTAAGTTTCATAATAAAATGGTCTATAAATTCTTGTGCTTGTTTTTCAGTAATTCTTCCTTCTTTTAAATCTCTTTCTATATATACATCTAAAAAACCAGCAGTTTTTCCTAAACTCATAGCAGCACCATTTTGGTCTTTAATAGCACCTAAGTATCCAAAGTAAGTCCATTGTATAGCTTCTTGTGCAGTTTCAGCAGGTCTTCCTATATCAAAACCATAAGCAGCAGCCATTCTTTTTAATGCTTTTAATGCTTCTAATTGTTCAAACATTTCTTCTCTATTTCTGATGACATCTTCTGTCATTTCTTCTGGATCATAAGCATCAAATTCTCTTTTTCTTTCTTCAATAAGTCTATCAACACCATAAAGAGCTACTCTTCTATAATCCCCTATGATTCTTCCTCTTCCATAAGCATCAGGAAGTCCAGTAATAACTCCTGTATGTCTTGCAGCTTTTATTGCAGGTGTATAAGCTGAGAAAACTCCTGCATTGTGACTTTTTCTATATTTTTCATAGATTTCTTTTGTTGTAGGATCTAATTTATAACCAAAGGCTTCTAAAGAATTTTCAACCATTCTTAATCCACCATTTGGAAATATGGCTCTTTTTAAAGGAGCATCAGTTTGTAAACCAACTATTGTTTCTAGATTTTTATCAATATATCCAGCTCCATAAGCATCAATTTTAGAAGGAATTTTAGTTTCAGCATCATAAATACCCTTTTCTCTTTCTATTTTTAACATTCCACTTAAAATATCCCATAATTTTTTAGTATTTTCAGTAGGTCCTTCTAAGAATGATTCATCACCTGTATATTCTGTATAATTACGTTTAATGAAATCACTTACATTAATACTTTTTTTCCATTCACCATCTTTAAAATCTCTCCAAGCTTCCATTGATTAAAACCACCTTTCTTTATATAATAAAATTTTTGTAAATAAACTATATTGAAAATAAAAATTTATTTTCTTTATATATTAATAAATTGAATATATAAATAAATACTTTACATAAGTTTACTATTGTTTAATATAAAATTCAATTAAAATTTTTTAAAATATTGAAATTGATAAAAAAATACACTAAATATGAGAAAAAAAAGACCAAAAATAAAAAAAATTAAAAATGGATAGAAAATCTTGAAAAATATTAAAAAATGTGATAGCATAATAAAAGAGTTAAAGTTTAACAAAAATTTTTGGAGGGGAAGCATGGAAGAAGATAAAGTTTTACATGGTATTCTGTTAAAAAAAGCAAAAGAAGCTCAATACACAAATTATGAAATTGAGCAGTTAAATTTACAATCAGAAAGTCTTTTTATAAGATATTACTTAGAAAGAGAAGCAGCTAAGATTGTTGAAAATACTAATATAGAAGAAGATGTATTGAAAAAAATATATGAAGAAAATAAAGAATTATATAAGTTTACTGAAAAAGTAAAACTTGATACTATCTTTGTAAGAGATTTAGCTAAGGCAGAAGAAATATTAAAAGATGTAAATATAGAAAATTTCAATGAACTTAAAGAAAAAAATGATGAAAAAGGGCAAGAAGCTAAGGGAGTTGCAGATGAATTTTTATTTATAACAGAAATTCATCCAGTTATAGCAGAAGAGATTTCAAAAGAAGAAGGAAAGAATGTTATAATAAAAAAAGCTATTCCTGTACAAGAAGGTTTTCATATTATTTATTTAAAAGATAGAGAAGAGCCAAGACAAGCCATTTATGATGAAGCAAGAGAAGCTATATTGGCAGATGTTAAAAGAAATATATTTAGTCAAGTGTACAATCAATTGATACAAGATATAGCAAATGAAACAGTAAGTCCAAAAGGACCAATAAAAATTGAAAAAAAGAAAGAAAATAAGAGCACAGAAGTAGGAGCAAAAGAATAAAAATTAAAGATATTAAAAAAAAATATTGTAATTTTTTAAAATTTTATGTATAATTGTCAATATAAGAAATAATTTATTATAATTTAATTTGGGAGGTAACAAAAATGAAAAAATTTTTATTATTAGCAGTATTAGCTGTTTCTGCTTCAGCATTTGCAGCAAATGATGCAGCAAGTTTAGTAGGTGAATTACAAGCATTAGATGCTGAATACCAAAACTTAGCAAATCAAGAAGAAGCAAGATTTAATGAAGAAAAAGCACAAGCTGATGCCGCTAAACAAGCACTAGCACAAAATGAACAAGTTTACAATGAATTATCTCAAAGAGCTCAAAGACTTCAAGCTGAAGCTAACACAAGATTTTATAAATCTCAATATCAAGAATTAGCTTCTAAATATGAAGATGCTTTAAAGAAATTAGAAGCTGAAATGGAACAACAAAAAGGTGTCATTTCTGACTTTGAAAAGATTCAAGCTTTAAGAGCTGGTAACTAATAAATTTTGAAAAAATGCTAGCATGAATAAAACCTTTTAAATTTGTATTTTTAAATATAAATTTAAAAGGTTTTTTATTTATAAAATTAAAAATATATGTTAAAATATAAAATAGATTAAATTTTATAAGTTGTCAGAAGGAGTTAGTATTATGTATAAGTTATTTGGTTATGGATTGAAAGGTATTCCTTATATAAATAGATTAAAAAGAAGAGTATTTTATGCTGTTGTAATTACAGTTGTTGCATTAAATATTTTTATAAGTTTTTCATTGAATTTAAGAAATCTAACAAATGAGAAAATATTTAATTCTTTTATAGTTGCAGACTTACAAAACAATCTTGATAAAGATAAAAAGAATGAAATAGAAAAATATATATTAGGAGTAGATGGAGTTCGTTCAGTTAGATTTATGGATAAATCTGAAAGTTTTAAAAATTTACAGAATGAACTTAATATTTCAATTCCTGAATCGAGTAATCCTCTTACAGATTCATTAGTAATTTCTGTAAAAGACCCTACTCTTTTAGGGCATATACAAGAAGTTGTAGAGGCAAGAGAAGAAGTGAAAGAAGTGTATAAAGATGAATCATATTTAAAGCAATCTAAGGAACAAAGTTATATTACTTCAATAGCCCAAATAGGAAGTGGAGTATTTTCATTTTTCTTAGCACTTATCACAATAATTATCTTTAACTTTGGAGTTGCAATAGAATTTTTAAATAATGCTAATACAGGGCTTGATTATGCTGAAAATATTAGAAAGTCAAAAATTAGAAATCTATTATCTTTTACTATGTCAACTGTGATAGGAACATTGGTATTTTTTAATATATATGTACTTTTTAGAAAATATGTATCACATGCAAATTTTAATTCATCAATGTTATCCTTAAAAGAAATTATTTTATGGCATCTTGGAGCGATAGTAATTTTAAATCTTTTAGTTTGGTTAATTCCTGCGAATGTTGGAAGAATAGAATATTCTGAAGATGAAGACGAAGATGATGAGCTTGATGACGAATTTTATGAAGATGATGAAGATAATGAAAATGATGATGGAGATTATGATGAGCTTGAAGATGATGAAGACTAAGATATTTTTAACATTCTTTCTTTTATCAGCAAGTATTTATCCAGCTTCTGTAAAAGATATGAATAAAAGGTTGAAAAATATAGACAAAGAGATAGAAAAGAAAAATACTCGGATAAAAGCAATAGATACAGAAACTTCTAAATTAGAAAAGATGATAAAAGACTTAGAAGATGAAATTAAAAAATTGGAACATGAAAGAGAAGAGATAGAGGATGAGATTACAGTAGTTAAGAAAAATATAGATTATAGTAGGAAAAATCTTGAAATTTCTGAGGTTGAACATGATAGAAAAGAGTCTGAATTTGTTGCTAAGATAATTGCTTGGGATAAATACAGTAAAGTTCACAGAAAAGAAATAGATGAGAAAGTTTTGCTCACTAAAAATTATAGGGAAATGCTACATGGAGATTTACAAAGAATGGGACATATAGAAAAGGTTACAGGTAGCATTAAAGAAGCAAAAGAAAAGGTAGAAGCTGAAAAGAAAAAATTAGATAGACTTGAAGCAGAGCTTAAAGAAAATTTAAGAAAAAGTGATGCTAAAAAAGAAGAGCAAAAAAAATTAAAGGAAAAATTACAGGTTGAAAAAAAGGGACATCAATCATCTATTGAAAAGTTAAAGAAAGAAAAACAAAGAATTTCAAAAGAGATTGAAAGAATCATAAGGGAAAATGCTAGAAGAGCTGCTGAAAAAGCTGCAAGAGAAAAGGCTGCAAGGGAAGCAGCTAAAAATAAAGGTAAAGGAAAAGGTAAGAGCAGTAGTGGAACTAAGGTTACTACAACTACTGTGGATATGCCAAAGATAAGCAATCCAGAGGCATATAAGAGAATAGGAAAAACAATAAAGCCACTTAATGGACAAATTGTTGTTTACTTTGGACAAAAGAAAGCAGGAGTTGTTGAAAGTAATGGTATAGAAATAAAAGGAAAATTAGGAAATCCAATAGTTGCTTCTAAGGGAGGAACAGTTATCTATGCTAATGCATTTCAAGGATTAGGTAAAGTTGTCATGATAGATTATGGTGGAGGAATAATAGGAGTATATGGAAACTTACTTGCTATAAAGGTAGGTTTAAATTCAAGAGTAAGTGCAGGTCAAACAATAGGAGTATTAGGATTATCTAGTGATAAAGAGCCTAATCTATATTATGAATTAAGAGCAAATTTAAGACCTATTGACCCAATACCAACATTTTAGATTTTAAGGGATAGGAAATGATAAAATTAAGTATTATTTACAATAAAGATAAGGAAGATGCTATAAAAATCTATAAGGAACTTTTAAAATATTTAAAATCTAAAAAAAAATTTGAAATTTTAGATGATAAAAAGTTATCACAGGCTGAATATATGGTTGTTATAGGTGGAGATGGTACTCTACTTAGAAGTTTTAAAAATATAAAAAATAAAGAAATAAAAATAATTGCTATTAATTCTGGAACTTTGGGTTATCTTACAGAAATTAGAAAAGATAAATATAAGGGAATATTTGAAAATATTTTAAAGGGTAAAATTAATATTGAAGAAAGGCATTTTTTAACTATCAGTATAGGAAAAAAGACTTATAATGCTCTAAATGAAGTTTTTTTAACAAAGGATAGTATAAAAAGAAATATAATATCTTCTGAAATTTATGTAAATGATAAATTTTTAGGTAAATTTAAAGGAGATGGAGTGATTATTGCAACTCCAACAGGTTCAACAGCTTATTCTCTATCTGCTGGTGGACCTATTATAACTCCTGAATTAAAACTATTTTTAATAACACCAATAGCACCACATAATTTGAATACAAGACCTATAATCTTGTCAGGTGATGTAAAAATAGTTTTAACCATTTCAAAACCAAGTGAAGTAGGTTTTATAAATATAGATGGGAATACTCATCATAAAATAAAAGTTGAAGATAAAGTTGAGATATGTTATTCAACAGAAACTTTAAAGATTGTTATTCCAGAGGCAAGAAATTATTATGATGTTTTAAGAGAAAAACTTAAATGGGGAGAAAACTTATGCTAAGAGAACTAAAAATAGAAAATTTAGCTATTATAGATGAATTAGATATTGAGTTTGAAAAAGGCTTTATAGTTTTGACAGGTGAAACTGGTGCAGGAAAATCTATAATATTGAGTGGTATTAATCTTCTTATAGGAGAAAAAGCCAGTGTAGATATGATTAGAGATGGAGAAGAGAATCTTGTTGCACAAGGTGTTTTTGATGTTGATGAAGAACAAAAGAAAAAATTGGAAGCTATGGGCATAGATATAGATGGAGATGAAATTATTATAAGAAGATCTTATAGCAGAAGTGGTAAGGCAAGAGCTTTTGTTAATAATGTTAGAATAACTTTGGCAGATTTAAAGGAAATAGCTTCAACTTTGGTTGATATTGTGGGGCAACATTCTCATCAAATGTTACTTAATAAAAATAATCATATCAAACTTTTAGATAGTTTTCTTAATAAAGATGAAAAAGATTTAAAAGAAAATCTGGTTAGTCTTTTATCTCAATATAGAGAAATAAATACTAAGATAGAAAATATTGAAAGAGAGAAAAAAGAAACCTTAGAAAAAAAAGAATTTTATGAGTATCAACTTGAAGAGATAGAAAAATTAAAATTAAAAGATGGAGAAGATGAAATTTTAGAGGCTGAATATAAAAGAGTATTTAATGCTGAAAAGATTAGAGAAAAAGTTTATGAAAGTTTAGAATATCTAAAAGACGATGATGATTCTGCTTTAAGTTTAATAACAAATTCAATAAAAAATATAGAATATCTTGGAAAATATGATGAAAGATACATAGAATTAGCCAAAAGAATGGAAAATGCTTATTATGAGTTAGAAGATTGTGCTAATGAAATTGAAGATATTTCTAAGGGGATAGATGTTACAGAAAGTGATTTGGATAAGATTGCTGGTAGAATGAATACTTTAAAAAGGATTAAAGAAAAGTATAAGAGAACTTTACCAGAACTTATAGCATATAGAGAGGATTTAAAAGAAAAATTATCTGATATAGACAGTGGAGATTTTAAAACAAGGGAATTAAAACAAGAACTTGTAAAAATTAAATCTGAATATGATAAATTAGCAGAAAAACTTTCTAATTCAAGAAAAGAAATAGCAGTAAAAATTGAAAATGAGTTATTAAATGAATTGAAATTCTTAAATATGGAAGATGCTAATTTAAAAGTTCAAATAAATAAGATTGAAAAAATGACAAATGATGGCTATGATGAGGTTGAATTTTTTATTTCAACTAATGTTGGGCAAGATTTAAAACCTTTAAGTAAAATAGCTTCTGGTGGAGAAGTTAGTCGTGTTATGCTTGCACTTAAAGTTATTTTTTCAAAGGTTGATAATATACCTATTTTAATTTTTGATGAAATTGATACAGGTATAGGTGGGGAAACTGTTAGAAAAATTGCTTTAAAACTTAAAGAAATTGGAGAAAATACTCAAATTATTTCAATTACTCACTCACCAGTGATAGCCTCTAAGGCATCTCAACAATTCTATATAGAAAAATATGTAGAAAATTCTAAAACTATTAGTAGAGTTAAAAAATTATCTCCTGATGAAAGAATAAAAGAAATAGGAAGAATGTTAGTGGGAGAAAAAATTAATGATAAAGTCTTAGAGATAGCCAATAAAATGTTAAATGAGGGATAATGTGGACATTTTAGAAAAGTATATAGAAAATTTAGTAGTAAAAAAAAATTTATTGCAGACAACAGTTGAGGCTTATAAATTTGATATAAATGAATATCTGGAATTTTTAAAAGAAAAAAATATAGATATTTTAGATAGTGATGAAAATATATTCAATGAGTATTTTTCAAATATAGAAAAAAATTATAAATCAGCTACTTTTAATAGAAAATATAGCACTGTAAGAGGCTTCTATAAATTTCTTTTTAAAAATAGATATATAGACAAAATTTTTGAATATAAATTATCAGTTGATAAATCTTGTGATGAAGTTATTAATAAAAAGAATGATGTTACATTCAAGCAAAAAGAATATCAAGATTTTATAAATTCTTTATCAGATAATTTTAATGAAATGAGGTTAATGCTTATTTCTAAAATGATAGTTGAGTATAAGATTAGCCTTATTAATATTTTTGAAATTCAGATTAAAGATTTATTAAAGTATGATTTTCAAAAAATTATCATAGTTAGAAATAATAAAATTATCACTTATGATATAGATAAAAAAATGAAAGAAGAGTTAAAAAACTATTATAAAAAATATGCTACTGAAAAGAGATTTTTATTTGGAGCTTATGGGAAATCAACTTTTATTTCAGATTTAAAAAGATACAATTTAGATTTTAAAACTTTAAAAAATTGTATGCAGGAAGATGAAAAGGACTTAATTGAAAATATTAGAAAAATATATTTTGAAATAGGAATAGGAGATAAATAATAGATGAAAGCAGGATTTATAGCTGTTGTAGGTAGACCAAATGTTGGAAAATCAACTTTAATAAATAAACTTGTATCTGAAAAAGTTGCTATTGTTTCAGACAAAGCAGGAACAACAAGAGATAATATAAAGGGAATTTTGAATTTTAAAGATAATCAATACATTTTTATAGATACACCGGGGATACATAAACCACAACATCTTTTAGGAGAATATATGACTAATATTGCAGTTAATATTTTAAAAGATGTGGATATAATACTTTTTTTAATTGATGCCTCTAAACCAATAGGAACAGGGGATATGTTTGTAATGGATAGAATTAATGAAAATGCTAAAAAGAAACCTAAAATTCTACTTGTGAATAAGGTAGATTTAATAAGTGATGAGCAAAAGAAAGAAAAATTAAAAGAAATAGAAGAAAAGTTAGGAAAGTTTGATAAAATAATTTTTGCTTCAGGTATGTATTCTTTTGGTATAAGTCAATTATTAGAGTCATTAGACCCTTATTTAGAAGATGGAGTTAAATATTATCCTGATGATATGTACACAGATATGTCCACTTATAGAATAATAACAGAGATAGTTAGAGAAAAAATCTTATTGAAAACAAGAGATGAAATTCCTCATTCTGTTGCAGTTGAAATAATAAATGTAGAAAGAAAAGAAGGAAAAAAAGATAAATTTGATATAAATATCTATGTTGAAAGAGATTCTCAAAAGGGTATTATCATTGGAAAAAATGGTAAGATGTTAAAAGAAATAGGTGTAGAAGCTAGAAAAGAGATAGAAGAATTATTAGGAGAAAAAATCTATTTGGGACTTTGGGTAAAAGTGAAAGATGATTGGAGAAAGAAAAAACCATTTTTAAAAGAATTGGGCTATGTTGAGGAAAAATAAAAAAAAGAGTATAATATACAGTATAGATATTTGAATAAAGGAGATGTTATTGTATGAAAACAATAGGACTTATAGGTGGGATGAGTTGGGAAAGTACAGTTACATATTACCAAATCATAAATGAAGTTGTAAAAAATAAATTAGGAGGATTACATTCTGCAAAATGTGTATTATATAGTGTAGATTTTGAAGAAATAGAGGAGTGTCAAAAGAATGGTGATTGGGATAGAAGTGCTGAAATTCTAGGTAAAGTAGCATTATCTTTGGAAAAAGCAGGAGCTGATTTTATTGTTATATGTACAAACACTATGCATAAAGTAGTTTCTGGAATAAAGAAATATACTAAACTTCCTATTTTACATATTGCTGAAATGACAGCTATTGAATTAAAGAAAGCTGGAATTAAAAAAATTGGTTTACTTGGAACAAAATATACTATGCAACAAGATTTCTATAAACAAATATTAATTGACAATGGTATAGAAGTTGTTATACCTAATTCAAAAGATATAGAAATAGTCAATTCGGTTATTTTCAATGAATTATGTCTTGGAAAAATAAAAAAGGAATCAAAAGATGAATATTTAAGAATTATAAGAGACTTATCAAAAGCTGGTGCAAAAGGAGTAATTTTAGGTTGCACAGAGATAGGATTATTAATTAAACAAGAAGATACTGATGTGCCATTATTTGATACAACAAATATTCATGCAACATCAGCAGCATTATATGCAATAGAAGAAAAATAAATTAACTAAGAATATTATTTAAGAGTGAGTAAAAGTGAAAACTTTGAAAGCTCTTTTTTGTTTGGTTATAAAAATTGGAACTAAAAAATTTGAAAAATTATTTATTTTTAGTTATATAGATAAAATAATATAGAACTTTATTTTAATAAATCTGTTTTATTGTGCTATTTTTCAGATAGTGATATAATCCTTATCAATTCAATAAGGAATGGAGATAGAAAATGGATTGGGAATTTATAACAAAGTACACACCTGAATTTGTACAAGCTGGGATACTGACATTAAAAATAGGTGGAATAGGAATAATACTTTCAATTATAGTTGGGATTTTAGGAAGTTGGGTTTTATATGAAAATTTCAAATTCTTTAAACAGATTATAGTTGGATATATAGAGTTAAGTAGAAATACACCTCTTCTTGTACAATTATTCTTTTTATATTTTGGACTACCAAAAGTAGGTTTAAGATTTAGCCCAGAAATTTGTGGAATAATTGGTTTAACATTTTTAGGTGGAAGCTATATGATAGAAACTTTTCGTAGTGCATTGGAAACAATAGATAAAATTCAGAAAGAATCAGCTTTAAGTTTAGGTATGACTAGATGGCAAACAATGAGATATGTTATTTTACCTCAATCATTTGTTATAAGTTTACCAGGTCTTACTGCAAACATTATATTTCTATTAAAAGAAACATCAGTATTTAGTGCAATATCTTTAATGGATATGATGTTTGTAGCAAAAGATTTAATAGGGCTTTATTATAAAACAGAAGAATCTTTATTTATGCTTATAGTAGGATATTTAATAATATTGTTGCCTATTTCATTATTAGGAGTATGGTTAGAAAGGAAGTTAAAATATGTTGGGTACAGCAATTGATTTACTATCAAAAGGAGCAAATTTTGAAAGACTTCTATACGGCTTATGGGTAACAATAAAATTAAGTTTAATATCAGCTATATTTTCAATAATTTTTGGTATATTATTTGGACTTTTTATGGAAATAAAAAATTCTATAACAAAAATAATTTCACAAATATATTTACAGGTAATAAGAATAATGCCGCCTCTTGTGTTATTATTCATAGCATATTTTGGAGTTACAAGAATATATGGTGTTCATATTTCAGCAGAAGCAAGTGCAATAACAATATTTACTATTTGGGGAACTGCCGAAATGGGAGATTTGGTAAGAGGTAGTATTGAAAGTATACCTAAAAGTCAAATAGAAAGTGCAATAGCATTAGCTTTGGATAAAAAACAAATATATTTATATGTAATTATTCCTCAAATCATAAGAAGACTTATACCTTTATCAGTGAATTTAATAACAAGAATGATAAAAACTACAAGTTTGGTTGTATTAATAGGAATAGTTGAAGTTTTAAAAGTTGGACAACAAATAATAGACACAAATAGATTTCAATATCCAAGTGGAGCAATATGGATATATGGAGTAATATTCTTATTATATTTCTTATCTTGTTGGCCACTATCAATATTAGCAAAATTTTTAGAAAAGAGATGGAGTAAAATATGAAACAGCTAGATAAAGTGGTTCTCTCTGCCAAAGATGTAATAAAAAATTATGGAGAACTTGAAGTCTTAAAAGGAATAAATTTAGATATACATCAAGGAGAAGTTGTTGTAATAATTGGAGCTTCTGGTTGTGGAAAAAGTACATTTTTAAGATGTTTAAATGGTTTAGAAGATATTCAAGGTGGAGATATAATTTTAGATAATGAAATAAAATTTTCAGATGCTAAAAATGATATGACTAAGATTAGACAAAAAATTGGAATGGTTTTTCAAAGTTATGAATTATTTCCACATTTAACAATCTTGGATAATATCTTATTAGCACCAACAAAGGTACAAAAGAGAAATAAAGAAGAAGTAAAGCAGCAAGCATTAAAATTACTTGAAAGAGTTAATTTACTAGATAAACAAAATTCTTATCCAAGACAGTTATCAGGTGGGCAAAAACAAAGGGTTGCAATAGTTAGAGCCCTATGTATGAACCCAGAAATAATGCTATTTGATGAAGTTACTGCTGCACTTGATCCTGAAATGGTAAGAGAAGTTTTAGATGTAATGCTTGAACTTGCAAGAGATGGAATGACTATGGTTATAGTAACTCATGAAATGCAATTTGCAAGAGCAGTTGCAGATAGAGTTATATTTATGAATGATGGAAATATAGCAGAACAAGGAGAAGCAGAAGAATTTTTCTTTAATCCAAAAACAGAAAGGGCACAAAAATTTTTAAATACATTTACATTTAAAAAGTAAAATAGTTCGTTGCTAATCAGATTTCTTAACGGATAAAAATTAAGAATTCGCTGCAAATTCGCTAAACTCACTTCGTTCAGACACAGCGAAATTTGCTCGGCTCATTCTATTTAATTTTTATCCTAAAATCTGGAATGCAATTCACTTATTTTAATTTTTATAAAAATTTTTTTAAGGAAAGTTTAGGAGGGTATAAAATGAAAATTTGGAAAAAAGTTTTAAAATTGGCAATAGTTGGGGTGGCAGTACTTGCATTAGCTGCTTGTGAAAATAAAACAGAAGAAGCTAAACCAGAATCACAAGCACCTGCACAAGAAACTACTGCTAAGGCAAGAACAGTACAAGAAATCAAAGATAGTGGCGTTATTAAAATAGGAGTATTTACAGACAAAGCACCTTTTGGTTATGTTGATGAAAATGGTAAAAATCAAGGATATGATGTTTATTTCACAAATCGTTTAGCAAAAGATTTAGGAGTAAAAGTTGAATATATTTCTCTTGACCCTGCAAGTCGTGTTGAATATGCAGAAACAGGAAAAGCTGATATAGTTGCTGCAAACTTCACAGTTACACCTGAAAGAGCAGAAAAAGTTGATTTTAGTTTACCATATATGAAAGTATCATTAGGAGTTGTTTCTCCTGATAAAGCAGTTATTAAAAGTATTGATGAGTTAAAAGATAAGACTTTAATAGTAAGTAAAGGAACTACTGCTGAATATTATTTCTCTAAGAATTATCCAGAAGTAAAATTACAAAAATATGATTCTTATGCAGATGCTTATAATGCTTTATTAGATGGTAGAGGAGATGCTTTCTCAACTGATAACACAGAAGTTTTGGCTTGGGCAAAAGCAAACTCTGGATTTACAGTTGGAATTGATTCATTAGGAGATGTTGATACAATAGCTGTTGCAGTTCAAAAAGGAAATAAAAACTTATTAGATTGGATAAACAATGAAATCAAAGAATTAGGAAAAGAAAATTTCTTTCATGAAGCATATAAAGCAACTCTTGAACCAATTTATGGAGATTCTGCCGATCCAGATTCAATAGTTATTGAAGGTGGAGAAATTAAATAAGTAAAATTTAACAAATCTTAGCAAGAAGTCTTCCACTTCTATAAGTGGGAGTAGTTCACTATTCAGTTTATTATAAAAAATACTATTACAAAATTAATTGTAGTAGTATTTTTTTAAAATTTCTTTTAATTTTTTAATATAAGCATTTTTTAATAATTTTGGATATTCAATTTTTACATTATCTCCTAAACCTATTAAATAATGCACCATGTAATCTAATTCCTCTTTATTAAAATTACCAATTATATGAGGTTGATTATCAACTTCTTCCAATTTCATATTTGGATAATTCTTTTTTAAAAATAATTCTTTACCAAATTTTGTTAAACTACATCTAAACTCAATATTATGATATGTTCCTTTATAAGTATTTAAAAAATTTTTTAAATCTTCAAAAGTATAAGAATGTTCTATATCATCAATAGTACATTCTTCTATATAATCACATCTATATACTCCAAACATATTGTTATTTATATCCAAGGCATAACAAAACCAAACTCCATTCCTATAAAATAAATTATATGGAAGAATTTGTTTAGATATTTTATTATGTTGAGTATATAAAATATTTAGAACTTTTAAATCTAAAATAGCCTCTAAAATCATAGTTAAAAAATTAGTAGGATTAACAGGAGGTATAGTATAATATTCTACAACTTTTAATAATTTTAAAATCTTCTCTTTTTGCCCTGTTGGTAAAGTTGCCAATAACTTTTTATAAAGTAAAGGATAAGATTTTTCAAATGGTGTAGTTGAAAGTGCTTCCAAAGATTTCAAAGCAAAAAATATAGAAGTTATTTCTCCTATATCAAAATGTATAGGAATTAATAATTTTTCATTTATTAATTTATAACCCCCATTTCTGCCATTTTCAACATAAAATGGTAGGCCCATTAATTCTAAGTCCTGTATATCTCTTAATGCTGTCCTTTTTGAGATATTAAATTCTTTTATTAAATCTGATAAATTAAAAGATTTTTTTGAACTTAAAAATATCAATTCTTGATTAAGTCTTTCTGCTCTTTTCATAAATTCTCCTAAAAGGTGTCTATTTTTGTCATCATTATATGATAACATATTATTATAAAAAGAAAAAGGAGAAGATGTTTATGTCAATATTTAATGAAAAATTTTTTGAAGTTTTAAATCATGAAGGTGTAGTATCAATAGTTTCTTGGGGAAATGGTGAAGCCAATATAGTAAATACTTGGAATTCATATTTAGTTGTAAAAGATGATAGAATTTTACTACCAGCGGCTGGAATGCATAGTACAGAAGCAGATGTGAAAGTTAATAATAAGGTAAAAGTTACTCTTGGTTCAAAAGAAGTTGAAGGATTTAACAATTATCAAGGAACAGGATTTTTGATAAAAGGTACTGCTAATTTTATTGAATCTGGTGAAGATTTTGATATGATGAAAGAAAAATATCCATTTTTAAGAAAAGTTTTAGAGATTAAGGTTGAATCTGCAAAACAATTATTGTAATACCTTTAATAGATAAGGGGCAGTTGCAAAATTAATAAATGAAGTAAAAAATAGTTCATTACTAGCCAAATTTCTTGACGGATAAAAATTAAGAATTCGCTGCAAATTCAACCAACTCGCTAACAAGTTAGCTCAAACATGTTGAGATTTGCTCGGCTCATTCTATTTAATTTTTATCCTAAAATTTGGAATGTAATTTCACTTATTTTTTACTTCCATTCCAATAGATTAATTTGCAACAGCCCTTTATTCATTCTTCAATTATATAAGCTGCAACAATTTCTCCATAGTAAGCAGTGTGAGGATCTCTATTTGATCCAACAGCAGTTCCATCTACATCTTGTGGATAATCTCTTTTTACTATATTATCAGGTAAATTTTCTAAAACTTGTTTTTGTTTGTATAAAACTTTACATTCCAAAGTAATTGGTAATTCTTTTACAGCAGGAGAAGATACTATTTCAGAATCAACAAGAGTTAAATTTGCTTCTTTTATTTTATCTATATCTCTACCACTTTTTGTCCCACATATAGAAAATGTTTTTGTATCCATCTTATCAAGTGGAATATTTATAGTAAAGTCTAAAGTTTTATCTAAAATAGCTTTTGTATATCTATTTTCTCTAACATAAGTAATAAAAATTGGTTTATTCCATTCTATCCCAAGATGTCCCCAACTTATAACCATGGAATTAACCTTTTCATCACCCTTTACAGTTAAAAGTATTCCTTTTGATAAGGCTTTTAAAATTTCAGTTGAATAATCAAAAATATTTATTTTTCTTTTAGTCATAATTCTCCTCCTAGTTATTTTCTATGATTTTTCTAATCTTTACTTATAATATTATAGTATATCATTTAATTTTTTTGTCAATAAATAAAATTAATGTTATACTTTTTTAAAGAAATAAATTTTTAAAAGGGGGATTAATGTATATTTCAAAAATATATCCAAATGATAAAAGAAGTCTTAGATTAATAGATGAGTTGCTAGCAAAAGAAGAAATTAGAAAAGATAAAAATTTAGATTATACCTGTGCTATGTTTGATGATGATATGAATATTGTTGCCACTGGAAGTTGTTTTAAAAATACTTTAAGATGTCTTGCTGTTGATAATTCTCATCAAGGAGAAGGTTTAATGAATCAAATAGTTACTCATCTTGTAGATTATGAATTTTCAAGAGGTTTAACTCATTTATTCCTATATACTAAAAATAAATCTATGAAATTTTTTAGGGATTTAGGTTTTTTTGAAATTATAAATATAGAAAATCAAATTGTATTTATGGAAAATAGAAGAACAGGTTTTTCTGATTATTTAGATAATTTAAAAAAAGGTTTAAAAGTTGGAAAAAATATTGCTTCCCTTATTATGAATGCCAATCCTTTTACTTTGGGACATCAATATTTAGTTGAAAAGGCTTCAAGTGAAAATGATATATTACACCTATTTATAGTAAGTGATGATAGCAGTTTAGTTCCTTTTGAAGTTAGGAAAAAACTTGTTATTGAAGGAACAAAACATTTAAAAAATATTTGTTATCATGAAACAGGAGACTATATAATAAGTAGTGCAACATTTCCAAGTTATTTTCAAAAAGATGAAGTTGCAGTAATAGAAAGTCAAGCAAATTTAGATATTGAAATTTTTACTAAAATTGCTAAGGTTTTAAATATCAATAGACGTTATGTTGGTGAAGAACCTAATAGCTTGGTAACAAATATTTATAATCAAACTATGCTAAAAAAATTACCAGAAAATAATATAGAATGTGTAGTAGTACCTAGAAAAAAATATTCTGATAATGTTATAAGTGCCTCAACAGTTAGACAAATAATAAAAAGTGGGAATTTAGAAGATTTAAAAAATCTTGTTCCAGAAACTACTTATAATTATTTTTTAAGTGATGAAGCAAAAGCTATTATAGATAAAATTTGTTCACAAGACAATGTAATTCATTATTAATAAAGGAGATTTCTTATGCAAGGTATAGAAGTTGGAATTGATGAAGTTTTGAACTGTCGTGAAAAGAGAGTAGCTATTCAAAATGAAATGATAAGAAAATACAAAAAACCTGTTATATCTTTCACTATGAATATTCCAGGTCCAATTAAAACAAATAATGAAATAAAAAAGGCTTTTGATATTGGAAAAAATTTAATACTAGAAAAATTAAAAGAAAATAATATTGAAATTTTAGAAATTCAAGAACTTAATGAAAATACAGGAAATGAATTATTTATTTCTGTTGACAGTCAAGCAGAAAAAATAAAAAATATTACTATTGCTATTGAAGAAAGTTCTGAATTAGGGAGATTATTTGATATAGATGTTATTGATATAAATTTTGAAAAATTATCAAGAAAATCTTTTAGAAAATGTTTAATTTGTGAAGCACAAGCCCAAGAATGTGGTAGAAGTAGAAAACATTCTGTTGGGGAGTTGCAAAATAAGGTAGAAGAAATACTAAGTAAAGGAGCTAAATAGTAGCTCCTTTAACTATTTTAGTTTAAATATTTAGGAGAATCAGAAATTAATATTTTTAAATATTTATTTCAAATTAGAATAATCAGTTATTCCAAACCGATTTCCAAATGGGTCTTCAAACTCAACAGCATATCCTGTTCTTATTTTAAAAGGCTCTGATAAAAAGTTAATTCCATTTTCTTTCATTTTTTGATACTCAGAATGTACATCACTTACCTCAAACCATATAGTTTGTTTTGAATCTTTAAATTTATTTTTATCTTTTAATATTATTGCTGCTTCTTCGCCATCAACACTGAATGCTATCATTCCTATATCTGAAAAATCAAACTTAACTTTTAATCCTAAGTTAGTTTCATAGTATTTTCTTGCTTTTTCAATATCATCTACTGGAATAAAAAAGTTATCATATTTTTTCATTTTAATATCTCCTTTTTTTATTTTAAATAAATTCTATTTCTGCTATTAATTAAATTTTTTTTATAAGCCCACTTATATTTATATGGAGCTATCCAATAATATCATTTCCTATATTATACCCAAAAATTCTTTATATTTCAATAATTTTTCCTATATTTTCTATTGAATTTAAAAAGGAAATTAAAAAGCAAAAATTTTTCTTGCAATTTTTTAATAAATTGTGTATACTAACGAAAATTTTAAATCAAAAGGAGGAAGTCGCAATGAAACAAATACTAACAACAACTATGAGATATTGGCAAAACTGGCATAGGTAAAGTTGTGTGTATGTTTTAGACATAGATACAGCTTTTAGTGTACTCTAAAAAGTATCTATGTCAGCGATATAGAAATCCTTAATATATATGGATAAAAGCTGCATGGTAAATTAATTAACTATGTGGCTTTTCTTTTTAGAGTTTTATATTATCAAAATAAAAATCTAGGAGGAAAAAATTATGACAACAGAAAACAAAAAGGGTTATTTTGGAGAATTTGGTGGGAGTTATGTTCCAGAAGTAGTGCAAAAAGCATTAGATAAATTAGAAGAGGCATACAATAAATACAAAGATGATGAAGAATTTTTAAAAGAATATCATCATTATTTAAAAGATTATTCAGGTAGAGAAACACCTTTATACTTTGCTGAAAGCCTAACAAACTATTTAGGTGGAGCAAAAATTTATTTAAAACGTGAAGATTTAAACCATTTAGGTGCTCATAAGTTAAACAATGTTATAGGACAAATTTTACTTGCAAAAAGAATGGGTAAGAAAAAAGTTATTGCAGAAACAGGTGCAGGACAACATGGAGTTGCTACTGCTGCAGCTGCTGCAAAATTTGGAATGCAATGTGATATTTATATGGGAGCATTAGATGTAGAAAGACAAAGATTAAATGTTTTTCGTATGGAAATGTTGGGAGCAACTGTCCATGCTGTTGAAGAAGGAGAGAGAACATTAAAAGAAGCTGTTGATGCTGCATTTGAAGCATGGATAAATAATATAGATGATACTTTCTATGTACTTGGTTCTGCTGTTGGTCCTCATCCTTATCCAAGTATGGTTAAAGATTTTCAAAAAGTTATCAGTCAAGAAGCTCGTAGACAAATTTTAGAAAAAGAAAATCGTTTACCTGATATGGTAATTGCTTGTGTAGGTGGAGGTTCTAATGCTATTGGTGCATTTGCAGAATTTATACATGATAAAAATGTAAAATTAGTTGGAGTTGAAGCAGCAGGTAAAGGGCTAAATACTGATAGACATGCAGCAACTCTTACATTGGGAACAGTGGGTGTTTTAGACGGAATGAAAACTTATGCACTGTTTAATGAAGATGGTTCTGTAAAACCAGTTTATTCAATATCTCCTGGTTTAGATTATCCAGGAATTGGTCCAGAACATGCTTTTTTAAGAGATACTAAAAGGGCAGAATATGTATCTGCAACTGATGATGAAGCAGTTAATGCACTTTTATTACTAACTAAAAAAGAAGGAATTATCCCTGCTATTGAAAGTTCTCATGCTTTGGCAGAAGTTATTAAAAGAGCTCCTAAACTTGATAAAGATAAAATTATCATTGTAAATATTTCTGGTCGTGGAGATAAAGATGTTGCAGCTATTGCTGAATATTTAAAAAATAAATAAGCCTTGATAAAATAAAAAATATATGTTAGATTTATAATAATTACTAACTATTTGTAAAAAATAAATGGAGGGATTATTATGAAAAAAATTTTATGTGCTTTATTTTTAACTTTGTTATTAAGTTCTTGTATGCAATATTATCGTATAGTAAAAACTGAGGGAACAGGGATAAAAGGTCATTATGATAAAGATAGTATTGTTTACTTGACAGAAGCATATGAAAATATTGAAAAACAAGGCGGAAAAATTTATATACAAATTAGAAAAACTGAAAAAAATACAATAACTATTGTAGTAGCAAGACAAGATGTACATAAAGGATCAAGACATTACTGGGATCCAGAATATAACAAAACATTTAAATTGTTAGATACTCCAGTAATCACTGATAATAATGGAAATAAAATAACTATTTTGAAAACTGTGGAAAATCTTGAAAGTAAATTTGATAAAGGAATTTATGGAAAAAATGTAGATATTTATTTAGAAAAAGATGTTCCTGAAGAATTAGCTATTGATTTAGGAAGAGTTGAAACAAAAGGTAAAGTTTATAACACTGGAAAAATTTATTTAAAAAGAAAATAACATGAAAGAGGACTGTTACAAATATTCTGCAACAGTCCTTCTTCATATAATTTATTTAGCTTTTCCACCCATAGTTTGATAAATTTTATTTTCAGCTTGTATTATATCAAACTTAGCTTTTAACAAATTTAGTTCAGAATCTTTTTCATTTACAAGAGCTTCTAACCAACTTTTAAATTCAACATTTCCATTATCATATCTGTTTTTATAATGTTTTGTTATTTCTTTTTGAGATTTTAAGTTTTTCTCTTGTAAAGCATAACTAGAATTAGCTTTTTGGTAAGATTTATAATAAGTGTCTATTTCATTTAAAGAATTTACTATTGATTTTTCAAAGTCAACTTTTGCACTTTCATAACTAGCCTCATCTATTTTTATATTCCATTTTAAAGTATTCCAATTTAAGAAAGGTAAACTAATATTTATACTAGCAAGTCCAACAGGAACACTTAAAGCGTTATCAACTTTATTTCCACTTGAAGATAAAGTAGATTGTATAGTTACGCTAGGATATAGTTTAGCTTGTGTTGCCTTTACATCTTTAAAAGCCTTAGACAGTCTATATTCATAAGCCTTTACATCAGGTCTGTTGGCTATTACTGATATAGGAACATCTAAATTAACACCTATATCTTTAATTGATAATAAATTTTTAGCTTTAATTTCTATATTTTCTTCTGGTTTTAAATTTAATAAATCTCTTAAAGTTTGTTCTTGTTCAGTTTTTTCATTTTGATAAGTCAAAAGAGTATTTTTTAAATTTGTTAAGGATTGTTCAGATTGTAAATATTCTAATTCGCTGTTTACACCATATTGATATTTATTCTTCATAACAGTGTTTATTTTTTCATATTGCTCAATCTTATCATTCAAAATAGAGATAGCATCATTTAAGTAAACTATATTAAAATATGTATTTACCACATTATTAACCAAAGAAAGTTTTGCTGCTTCCAAATCTTCTGTTGTTGCTTGATATTCCCATTCTTGTGCATTTTTTGCATTAGATAACTTTCTCCATAAATCTATTTCATAATTTAAAGAGATACTAGCCGAATGTTTTATAGTAGAACTTCCTCCTGTTTTTATATTTTTTGAAGCAGATGAACCTAAACTTGATGAAAAACTAGGGACTAAATCTGCACCTAATAAGTTTGCTTGATATAGAGCTTTATTAACATTTATTGCTGCTTTTTTTAAATCACTATTATTTTTTAGAGCAATATTCATTATATTATTTAATTCAGAATTATTATATTCTTTCCACCATTCCTTATCTATTTTATAGTTACTTGAAATTTCTTGGTAAACTTGAAATTTCTCTTTGCTTTGTTTATATGAATTATTTATATTTGTGTTAGTACAAGCCATTGTACTTAATAATGTTATAAGTATAATTATTTTTTTCATAAATTCTTTCCTTTCATCTATATATTAATATTAGAAAATAAGTGAGTTACATTCAAAATTAATCTTATAATGTGAATAAAAAATAAGTGAAATTACATTCTAAATTTTAGATAAAAAATTGAAGGAAATGAGCCGAGCAAATCTCAGCGTGTTTGAAGCCAACTTGTTGGCAAGTTTGCTGAATTTCTTAGAAGCACTTAGCAATTTATTGATTAGAGCTTCTTATGATGTGAATGTCAATTTTTTATCGTTAAGAAATTTAGCTAGCAATGAACTATTTTTTATCACATTTATTTGACTGGCAAGAAACTATTTTCTAACATTATTCTCTTGATAATGCTTCAATAGGGTCAAGTTTTGCAGCATTCTTAGCTGGCATGTATCCAAATACTATTCCAACAAGAGTAGAAAATAAAACTGCCATTACTATTGAGAAAACCGAAAATATCATTGAAAAACTTTTTGAAATTGAATTGAATCCCCAACCTATTAAAAGTGATAAAACTATTCCAACAAGACCTCCTATAAAACATATTAAAACTGCTTCTAATAAAAATTGTTGTAATATATTTTTTTCTTTTGCACCTATTGCCATTCTTATACCAATTTCCTTTGTTCTTTCAGTTACAGACACAAGCATTATATTCATAACACCTATTCCACCAACAACAAGTGAAATTACTGCTATTGAAGATATTAATATTTTCATAGTACCTGTCGTACTTTCAATAGTCTTTTTAAGTGTATCTGTGTTCATAATAAAGAAATCTTTTTTTCCATGTTTTGCCTTTAATAAATCAGTTATACTTTTTTGAGCAACTTGTGAATCAACATCATCTTTCACTTTTACAGTGATTGAGCCTATATATTTTTCTCCACTGACTTTATTCATAACCATAGTATAAGGAGCAAATACATTAAGTTCACTACTATTTAAACCAATTACATCACTTAAACTAACAGTACCTATAATTTTTAAAGGTTTTTTATTGAATAAAATAACTTTTCCTATTGGATTTTCATTTTCTCCAAACAAAGATTTTTGTGTATTTTCATCAATTAAAGCCACTGAACTTAAATTTTGTTCATCATCTTTTGAAAATGCTCTACCATCAGTTATTTTTACACCTCTTACATCAAAATAATCTGCTCCAACTCCTTTTAAATTTCCTGAAAATGATTTATTTTGATAAACAATAGTACCAGAGCTTGTGCTATTAGGAGTTACACTATCAACATAACTTTGTTTTTCTAAAATATTTACATCAGTTGTTGATAAACTTTTAATTCTGTTGGAAAAACGACTTCCCATTCCTTCGCCATTAAATATATCCATAGTATTAGTCCCTAAGGAGCTAATATTTTCTAAAACTTTTTGTTGAGAACCATTTCCTATTGCTACAACACAAACAATGGAAGCAATACCTATTATAATACCAAGCATAGTTAAAAGTGAACGCATCTTATGAGCAATTATTGCAGAAACAGACATATTAAAAGATTCAAAAAATTGATCCTTTGCAACTTGAAATTTATTTTTCTTTAAATTATTTATACTCTTTTTATCTTCTTGCAATTCTTTTTTTATTTCTCTTTGCCTTGTATCATTAAAAATTTCACCATCTTTTATCTCTATAATTCTATTTGCTTGACTAGCAATACCTTTATCATGGGTTACTAAAATAATTGTATGACCTTCTTCATGTAATTGATTTAAAATTTCCATTACCATTATACCACTTTTAGAATCAAGTGCCCCTGTTGGTTCATCTGCTAAAATTATTTCCCCACCATTCATTAAGGCTCTTGCTATTGAAACTCTTTGTTGTTGTCCACCAGATAATTGATTAGGTTTATTTTTTAATTTATTAGAAAGTTCTAATTTTTCTAATAATTTCTTTGCTCTTTCCATTCTATTATCATGGTCTACACCAGCATATATAGCAGGTAAAGCTACATTTTCTTGTGCATTTAATGAAGATAATAAATGGTATCTTTGGAAGATAAAACCAAATTTTCTTTTTCTAAGTTCAGATAACTCATCAGCAGTAAAATCACTTATATCTTCTCCATCAATATAGTATTTTCCAGAAGTAGCTTTATCTAAACAACCTATAATATTCATAAGTGTTGATTTACCAGAACCAGATTGTCCTATGATAGAAACAAAATCCCCTTTTTCAATGCTAAGGGAGATATTTTTTAAAATATGTACTCTATTTTCTCCCTCACCAAAATATTTATTAATATTCTGTATTTCTATAATATTTTTAGTATTTTTCATTTTTACCTCCTCATTTACATTCTTCTTTGAGGAAGACTATCCAAACCATCTGTTCCATTTAACTGAGTTACAACGACTTCTTCTCCTTCTGATAAACCACTTTTTATTTCAATTGAAAGCCCATCTTGTATTCCAGTTGTAACTTTTCTTTCTTCTATTATATTTTTTTCTTTATCTTTTACAACTTTCACCACTGATTTACCATTTACTTTCTGAACTGCTACTACAGGAACAGATAAAACATTTTTAACTGAATTTATAGTAATAGTATTTGTTGTTGTCATTCCTATTCTTAAATTTCCATCTTTATTGTCCAAAATAATATTTGCATAATAATAAACTGCTGAAGTATTACTTACTGACTCACTATATTCATTATCTGTCAATGTTGAAGTTGCATAATCTACTGATTGTACAGTTGATTTGTATGTTTTATCTGGATTAGCAACTGTTGCAACCTCAACTTCCATTCCCTTTTTGACTTTTGTTATATCGCCCTCTGCAACCTCTGCCTTAATTAACATCTTAGATAAATCAGCAACCTGTACTATTGTTGGAGCAGATTGATTACTATTTACTGTTTGTCCCTCAGATACTGGAATAGATATTACAACTCCATCTATTGGTGAAGTTATTGATGTATATGATAAATTTGTTTCAGCAGTTTTTACAGATATAGATGCTTGTGCAATTAATTCATCATATTCAGTTACACTTGCCTTTGCAACTTCTAATTCTTCTTTTGCAGTTTCATAATCATCTTGTGAAATAGAGTTCATTTGGTAAAGTTTTGAAATTCTGTTAAATTTTGATTGAGCTACTTGATATTTTACACTAGCACTTTTTCTTTGAGCTTGATAAACTTTTAATTTTGATTTAGCTTCATCTAAATTATTATTCTGTGTTAATGAATCTATTGTTGCAAGTAAATCTCCTTTTTTAACTTCTTGCCCTAAAACTACATTAATTTTTGTAATTTTACCTGAAACCTGTGCACCTACCTCAACTCTGTTATTACTTCTTACCGTTCCTGATGCAACTATTGTTTGAGAAATATCACTTCTTTTTACTGTTTCTGTTAAATATTTAACTCCATCATCTTTTTTTCTAAAAAAAGAGTAGTAGACTACTCCTAAGATTAATACAATTATAAGTATTATCCATTTTAAATATTTTCTTAGCATATTTCCTCCTCATTTTTTATAAATAATATTGTCTATTTTTTTATGAATAATATATTAAAAAAATAAATTTATACTGTGTTGGACTTTTAAACATTAATTAAAGTTTAAAAAATTTTTAAAAATAAAATGAGTAGTTATAACAATCGGATTTACGATGTTATTCTACTCATTGTTAGGGGGGTATTTTATCAATTTTATCTGTATACTTATTTGACAGTGAAAGTTATAAAATAGTTTAAAAAAATTTTTTTACTTAACATAATATTTTTTTTCATTTATTAATTTTCCCCTTTTTAATTTTTTTAGAAATTTTTATAAAATAGCAAAGTCTAATTAACATTCCTCCTGTCCAACCTATTGGTGCAGCAATCCAAATACCATTATAACTTAAAGATGTTTTTGAAAGCAAAACAGCCATAGGAACTTGAAACATACAAAAAGAAGTAATTGAAGCTATCAACGGAACAAAAGATTTTCCATAACCTAGTAATAAACCATTTAATATTTGCATTAAACAAAATATTACATAAAATGCTGATACTATTCTTAAATATTGATTGCCTATAAATATGACCTCAGAATTTTTATTAAATATAGAAATAAAAAATGCTGGGAACATAAAAATAATAATTGAAGTTATAATAGAAAATATAATTCCTAAAATAAGAGCTTTTTTCCCACCTTTAATTATTCTATCCATTTTTTTAGCTCCATAATTTTGTGCTACAAAAGTTATCAATGCCTGTCCTAAATTTATAGATGGTAATTCTGCAAAAGCATCTATTCTTGATGCTGAAATAAAAGCTGCTATACAATTTATTCCAAAACCATTTACTAAAATTTGTATAACAATAAATCCAACACTTATTAATACTTGTTGTAACATTGCAGGCATTCCTATGGCTAATATTTCTTTTAAAATATTAAAGTCCATACCAAGATGAAAAAAAATTAAATTAGAATATTTTTCTCTTATATAAAAGAAACATAGAATAAAAGAAATAAACTGTGAAATGATAGTTGCTATTGCTGCACCTGAAATACCATAATTCATCACTGCTATAAAAAATATATCTAAAATAATATTTAAAATAACTGTAATAATCAATATATAAGTTGGTGTTTTTGAGTCCCCAATACCTTTTAATATATTTGTAAGAGAATTATATGCAAATGTTGGAATAACTCCAATAAAAATAATTTTTAAATATATATTTGCACTTGATAATAAGTTTTTTGGGACATTAATCAAAATTAAAATTTTATCTGATAATGAAAATCCTAGTATTGTAATCACAAAAGATAAAATAAGTGAAAAAATAAAACCTGTATTTGCTGTATCTTTTAGTTTTTCTATATTTTTTGCTCCAAAGCATTGGGAAATAAGAATACTTGCTCCTAATGAAATCCCAATTGAAATTGCTATTATTAATACAGTAATTTGATAAGTTGAGCCCACAGCTGCAAGACTTTCTTTTCCAAGAAAATTTCCAACTATAATTGTATCTGAAACATTATAAATTTGTTGAAATATATTTCCTATTAAAATTGGCAAAGAAAAATAAATTATTGTTTTTAATTCATTTCCTTTTGTTAAATCTTTCATTTAAAACCCTCCTATAGTATATAGATTTATTTTATCACTTATTATTTTTTTTGAAAATAGCATACTTTTTGTAAGTATAAAATCTATAAAAAATAAAAATGAGTAGTTATAACACTCGGATTTACGATGTTATTCTGCTCATTATTAGGGGGGTATTTTATCAATTTTATCTGTATACTTATTTGACAGTGAAAGTTATAAAATAGTTTAAAAATTTTTTTATAATAAATTTTTTGCTATTTCTTTATAACTATTGCTAATAACTAGAAAACTGATTATAATTTTTTAGTTAATTTTACTAACTAACATAATACCATCAGAAATAGGTAGCAAAGTAACTGAATCAAAATTTTCATAAAGATAATCTATAAATTCATTCAGTCTTTTAACTATTGTTTTAAACCTTTTAGGACTTTCTTTATATAAGTAACCTCTAAATAAGATATTATCAATAAATACTATTCCACCTTCATTTAAAAGCTTGTAAGAATCTTCAAAAAATTTTTTATACTGTCCCTTAGCTGCGTCAATAAAAATAAAATCAAAATTTTTATTTAATTTTTCTATTTCTTCTGTGGCATCTCCTAAAATTTGTTCTATTCCTTTTAAATTAGATTTTTCAAAATTGGATTGAGCTATTTTAAATCTATCTCTATCAATTTCTATTGTTGTTAAACTTCCATTTCTATCTTGGATTTCCTCTGACATAATAATTCCAGAATAACCTGTTGCAGTTCCAATTTCTAAAATATTTTTAATATTTTTATTAGTCCTTATAATAAACTTTAAATATTCTCTAATTTCTTTACTTATTATAGGAACATTATTTATTTCTGCATCTTTTTCTATCTCTTTTATCAATAAATTCGCATTTTTGTACTTATCAATTTTTGATGAAATATATTCATTTGCCTCTTTTAACTCTTCTAACATTTTTCTCCCTTTTTCAATTTTATAATATAAAAATTATCCATAATTTCTTCCTTATAATTTATACAAAAACCTCCAAGTTTATCATAATCTCCCGAAACATTTTCAGGAATATACAATTTTTCAACTTTAAATTCCTTTCTTTCTTTTAAAAATTTTTCAATATTATCAGTATTTTCTTTGTCAGTTATAGTGCAAGTGCTATAAATCAATTCTCCACCATCTTTTAATATATATGCTGCTGAATTTAAAATCTCTAATTGTAATTTTGCTAATTCTTCAATATTTTCTCTATTTTTAGAATATAGAATTTCAGGTTTCTTTCTTATAACACCATAGCCACTACAAGGTACATCAACTAGGATTTTATCAAACTTTCTACCTTGTTTATTAACATTTCTAGCATCCATTACAATAGCTTTAACTATATCTATTCCTAGTTTTTTTATATTGGTTTCAATAAGTTTAATCTTATGTTGATGAATATCTATTGCAATAATTTCACCTTTGTTTTCCATTTGTTCAGCAAGAACAGCAGTTTTTCCACCAGGTGCTGCACAAATATCTAAAACTAATTCATTAGATAATACACCTAAATTTTTAGCAGCCAAATATGATGAAGCATCTTGGGCAATTATCTTACCTGTTTTAAATTCTTCTGAAATTATTATTAAACCTGAATTTACATAATATACTGTATCAACTTTCTTAATAATTTGAATATCTTTTTCTTTTAAAAATTCTTCAAACTCTTCCTCTGAATATTTTAATTTATTTACTCTTACTGATAAATAAGGAATTTTCTTTAAACTTGTGATAGCCTTTTTTAAATTATTATCTCCATATTGTTTTTTCAATATATCATAAAACCATTTTGGAATAGAATACAAAACTTCGTAATTTTTTTCATCATCTAACCTTTTTAATTCAGTGTCTTTATTTCTTAAATAATTTCTTAGAGTACCATTTATAAATTTTGAAATAGTCATTCCATATTTTTTCTTGGTAAGTTCAGTTGCTTCCCAAACTATTCCTTTATTGTCACTATCCATAAATGTGATTTGATAGATGGAAATTCTTAAAAGATTTCTTATCCATTCTTTTTTTATTTCTTTGGTATATCTTTCTATTATATAGTCTAAAAATTTTTTATTTCTAAGAACACCATAAAATATTTCTGTTATAAATGCTTTTTCTTTTGAATTTATATCCAAAGTTTTAAAAGTTTCATTTAAAGCTATATTTGAATAAGCACCTTTATCTACCTGTGATATTAAATTTATTGCTACTTGTTTTACATTCATATTTTCACCTTAGTTTTTTATTTTTATTATACTTTAAAATATATATTAGTACAAATAAACTGCACCCTTAGTCAGTATAAAATAAAGGGTGCAGTAATTTTTCATTTTCTTCTATTTCCAAATAATTTTTTCATTACATATAACTGTTTTTCTGTGTAAACTTTTGGTTTAACTACAAATGATTCTTTTATTTCATCTAAAATATTATAAAATTCTATATATTCTTTTTGTGCTTCTTCAATATTTACAAGACTAAATTCAATAGTATCATTAGGAACCATTTGAGCAAGTTTAGGTAAATCAGCTTTTATAACAGTGGCAATTTTAGTATATCCACCTGTTGTTTGTCTATCTGCTAGTAGAATTATTGGTTGTCCATTACCTGGAACTTGTATAGAACCAAAGACTGCTGCATCAGATATTATATCAGCCTTATCCTTATGTTTTATAACTTCACCTGATAATCTCATACCCATTCTATCGGCATCTTTTGTAACTTGATATTTATTTTCAAGCATAGTTTTTATAGAATTTTCATCAAAATAATTATCTTGTGGTCCTAGAATAATTCTAATATTTTGATTATGTTTGTATTCAGGAATATATTTTTTATCTAAAATATTTTTCTTAGATAAAACTTTAATATTTTTAAAGTTAATAATATCTCCTATTTTTAATTGTCTACCATTAAAACCACCTAATTTAGATTTTAAAAGAGTAGATTTACTTCCCATAATAATAGGAACATCTATTTCAGCCGAGAATGCTAAATAACTTCTTATTCCTGTTTTTAAACCACCAAAAGAAAGAGTATCTCCCTTTTTAATATTTATGGACTGCCACATTTTGACTTCTTGATTATTTATTTTTGGCTGAATATCTGCACCAGTTATAGCTATTGTTGCATCAAAGTCAAATTCCAATGTAGGTCCTAAGAAAGGTATTTCTAAGACAGCATTATTTTTATCACTTTCAACAAGATAATTAGCTACTGTAAAAGCAAACTCATCCATAACTCCAGATACAGGTATTCCAAATTGTTGATAACCAATTCTTCCAATATCTTGAACAGTTGTACATAATCCAGGTTTGTGAACTTTTATACTAGGCATTTAGCTCACCTCTCTTAACTTTACGAATATTTAATTTATATTCATTATTTTCTACTTTTTTCAAAATATCATTATATTCTTCTTCTGAAATAGAAATATATCTTATATAGTCCCCAGAACTAATATAGACAGGAATTTCACTATCAGGATTATATAATTTTAATGGAGTTCTACCAATAATTCTCCAACCACCAGGGGACATTGAAGGATACATACCAGTCTGTTTACCTGCTATTCCAACAGAGCCTGGATAAATTTGTAATCTAGGACTTTCTAATCTTGGAGTTGCAATTTTTTCTGACATTCCACCTAAGTAAGTAAAACCAGGCATAAACCCAAGCATATAAACTAAATAATCAGTTCCTGTATGAATTTTAATAACTTCTTCTTTTGAAAGTTTATTATATTCTGCCACATAAGCTAAATCAGGTCCACATTCATTATTGTATAAAGTAGGAATTTCTATTAAAGTAACTTCTTCATCTTCAACAGATTCATTGTCATCATTTAAAAGAGTTTTTAATTTTTCAACTAAACTTTTATAATCAATTTTTAAGACATCATAATTTACAAGTAAAGAACAATAGGTAGGAACAAGTTCAATAATTCCATCTATATTTTCTTTTTTTATATTATCCATCATTTTTCTAATTTTCTTATTTATATCAACAGAGATTTCATTTCCAAATTCTATTACTAGGGCTGAATCCCCAGAAAATAAAAATTTTATTGAATTTTCCATTTTAACTACCTCCATATCTCTATTAAGCAAATAATTCTGCTAATTTTGATAGAGATTTCACTCCTATATATGCAGCTACAAGCACAACAATCCAACCCAAGAAGAATAAAATATTTGAGTGTTTATATTTTCCAACAATATCTTGCTTTTTGCTAGCTATTAAAGTAATTGCCAAAGTAATAGGAAGAATAAGTCCATTTAATGAACCTGCAAGAACAAGTAACTTTGCTGGTTTACCTAAGAAAATAAGTATTAAAGTTGATACAACTATAAAAGCTATTATAAATAAATTTTCATAATCTTTAACAACTTTAAAGAAGGTTTTTAAGAAAGATACACTTGTATAAGCAGCACCAACAATAGAAGTTAAAGCAGCTGCTAAGAATACTAAACCAAATATTTTATATCCAACAGTTCCTGCTGCAATTTTAAAAGCATCTGCTGCTGGGTTTTCTGCACCAAGTTGATTTCCAAGAGAAACAACACCTAGAACTGCTAAGAATAAGAATATTCTTACTATTGTAGCAACACTCATTCCTAATATCGCTGATTTATTAACTTGTGGTAAATTTTCTTCTCCAACTATTCCTGCATCTATAAGTCTATGTCCACCAGAGAACATAATATACCCTCCAACAGTTCCACCAATTAAAGTTATAATAGCTATTAGATTTATAGAACTAGGTATAAAAGTTTCTTTTACAGCAGTTCCAACAGGGGGATTAGTTGAAAATGCTACATAACCTATAAGTAAAATCATCATTGCACCTAAAATTTGTGTCAGTTTATCCATAAGTTTTGAAGCAGATTTAAAAGAGAATATAATTACTCCTAATGCTCCACTTACAAGAGCAGCTATTTTTAAATCTAAATCAAATAAAACTTGAAAACCTAATGCAGCTCCTCCAACATTACCTATATTAAATGCTAAACCACCTAAACAAACTAAGAATGTTATAAAATATCCAAGTCCTGGTAAAACTTTATTTGCAATATCTTGTCCTCTCATTTTAGAGACAGCAAGAACCCTCCATACATTTAATTGAGCTACAAAAGACATTATAACTGATGCTAATATTACAAAACCAAATGTTGCTCCCATATCTTTTGTAAAAACAGCTGTTTGAGTCATAAATCCAGGTCCTATTGCTGAAGTTGCCATTAAAAATGCTGCTCCCAAAAGAACAGATAAATTATTCTTTTTCTCCATATTAACACCTCATCTTATTTTATAAATTCATATAATGATTTTACTTCTATTCCATCTGTAATTAATGACTTTCTTATTCTATCTACAAATTCAATAGCTTTTGGATTATCTCCATGGACACAGATAGAATCAGCAGCTATATCAATTTCTTCTCCGTTTACAGCAGTAACTTTTTTAGTCTTTACCATTTTTATGACTCTGGCAATAGCTTCATCTAGGTCTTTTACAAAAGCACCAGGTAAACTTCTATTGACAAGAGTTCCATCAGAATTATATCCTCTGTCTGCAAAAACTTCTTCAGCTACTTTTAGTCCTCTTCTTTTTCCTTCTTTTGCCATATAACTTCCACTTAAAGTCATAACTATTATATCTTTATCAAATTGTTCTATTCCATCTAAAACTGCATTTGCTAAATCTTTTTCAACAGCTGCCATATTGTAAAAAGCACCATGTAATTTCATATGTTGAAGTTTAGTTCCATTAGCTTTTGCAAAAGCATTTAAAGCACCTAATTGATACAACATATATGCTCTAGCTTCAGCAGGAGTTACTATCATTTTCCGTCTACCAAAACCTAACAAGTCTGGGTATCCAGGGTGAGCACCAACAGCAACATTATTTTCTTTTGCAATTTTAATTGTTTTGTCCATAATCAAAGGGTCACCAGCATGCCAACCACAAGCACAGTTTACACTAGTAACACATTTCATAATTTCTTCATCCATTCCTAGTTTGTAAGCTCCATAACCTTCACCAATGTCAGAATTTAGATCCACAAAAAATTTCATAATTTTTCCTCCTTTTGTAAAAAAAATTGGGTAATAAACTTCTAATATAGTTTCTTATATGTGATATAATACTTTTTTTATTTTAAATTGTCAATAAATTATTGATAAATTACATTATATGTTAATAATGTAAGATTATAAAATGATAATATAATTAAATTTTGTAAGATTATAATTGACAGATAAAAAAATATATGTTAATCTAAAATTATAGTGCACTCATAGCTTAATTGGATAGAGCATCTGACTTCGGATCAGAGGGTTGTGGGTTCAAGTCCTACTGGGTGTGCCATTTCTTAAAAAATAATTGACATAAAAAAAATTATGTGATATTCTAACTAAGTATTGTTATGCATCTGTGGCTCAATTGGATAGAGCATCTGACTACGGATCAGAGGGTTGTGGGTTCGACTCCTGCCAGGTGCGCCAGATAAAATGCCTGAGTGGTGGAATTGGTAGACGCACCAGACTCAAAATCTGGAATTCTTCGGAATGTGCGGGTTCAAGTCCCGCCTCAGGCACCATATAATAAAATTTACAAGACTATTTAGGATATAGTCTTTTTTTGTTTTACAAAAAATTTAAAAACTTGCCAATTTGCAAAAACTATAATATAATCATATCAGGGAGATTTATGTAAAAGAAGCGCCAGAACTCTTTTTAGAGTTGACGAGGATTGGAATTATCGAAGTTTTCGGCGGATATTTCAAAGGTGGTTACAACCATTATCAACAAAAGCACAGAGTAATTTGTGTAACAAAGAGATAATAGTAACAGTCTCCTATTTTATAATGAAAATTTGTAGGAGGTTTTTTATGTGTGGAATAATTGGTTATTCTGGAAGTAATGCAAATGCAGTAGAGGTTTTATTGGAAGGACTTGAAAAAGTTGAGTATAGAGGTTATGACTCAGCAGGTATAGCTTTTGTAACTGACAGTGGAATTCAAATTGAAAAAAAATCAGGAAAATTAGAAAATTTAAAAAACCATATGAAAAATTTTGAGATTCTTTCTTGTACAGGTATAGGTCATACTAGATGGGCAACTCATGGAGTACCAACTGATAGAAATGCTCATCCTCATTATAGTGAAAATAAAGATGTGGCACTTATTCATAATGGTATTATTGAAAATTATGCAGAAATAAAAAAAGAATTATTAGAACAAGGTGTAAAATTTAGTTCAGATACAGATACAGAGGTTGTGGCTCAACTATTTTCAAAGCTATATGATGGAGATTTGTACTCAACTCTTAAAAAAGTTTTAAAAAGAATAAGAGGAACTTATGCCTTTGCTATAATTCATAAAGATTTTCCAGATAGAATGATTTGTTGTAGAAACCATAGCCCTTTAATTGTTGGACTTGGAGAACATCAAAATTTTATAGCTTCTGATGTTTCAGCAATTTTAAAATATACAAGGGATATTATCTATCTTGAAGATGGAGATGTTGTTCTAGTAACTAAGGATAATGTTACTATATATGATAAAGATGAAAAAGAAGTGAAAAGAGAAGTAAAAAAGGTTGAATGGAATTTTGAACAGGCTTCAAAAGGTGGATATGCCCATTTTATGATAAAGGAAATTGAAGAACAGCCTGAAATCATAGAAAAAACTTTAAATGTATATACAGACAAAGAAAAAAATGTAAAATTTGATGAACAATTAGAAGGAATAAATTTCCATGATATTGATAGAATATATGTAGTTGCTTGTGGAACTGCTTATTATGCAGGTTTACAAGGACAATATTTTATGAAAAAATTATTAGGAATAGATGTATTCACTGATATAGCTTCTGAATTTAGATATAATGATCCAATAATAACAAATAAAACATTGGCTATTTTTGTAAGTCAGTCAGGAGAAACTATTGATACTTTGATGTCAATGAAATATGCAAAAGAAAAGGGAGCAAAAACTCTTGCTATATCTAATGTTTTAGGTTCTACTATAACAAGGGAAGCAGACAATGTTATCTATACTCTTGCAGGTCCTGAAATTTCAGTTGCCTCAACAAAAGCATATAGTTCGCAAGTTTTAGTGATGTATTTATTATCACTATATATGGGAACTAAACTTGGAAAGATAGAAGAAAAAGATTATTTAAAATATATTTCTGATATTAGTTTATTAAAAGAAAATGTGGTTAAATTAATCAGTGAAAAAGAAAAAATTCATGATATTGCTAAGAAAATAAAAGATGTAAAAAATGGTTTTTATCTTGGTAGAGGAATAGATGAAAAAGTAGCCAGAGAAGGTAGCTTAAAGATGAAAGAGATTAATTATATTCATACTGAGGCATTACCTGCTGGGGAATTAAAACATGGAAGTATAGCTCTTATAGAAAAAGGTGTTCTAGTTGTTGCTATTTCCACTAACTTAGAAATGGATGAAAAGGTTGTATCAAATATAAAGGAAGTTAAGGCAAGAGGAGCTTATGTTGTTGGAGTTTGCAAAGAAGGAAGTTTAGTTCCAGAAGTTGTAGATGATGTGATTCAAGTTAAAGATAGTGGAGAATTATTAACACCTGTTCTTGCAGTTGTAGGTTTACAATTTTTAGCATATTATACTTCTTTGGAAAAGGGTTTTGATGTGGATAAACCAAGAAATCTTGCTAAATCCGTAACTGTGGAATAAAATTTATAAAAATAGAGACTGTTCAACAGTCTCTTTATTTGCTAAATTGGAGGGAATTTAAAATGGAAATCAATAAGAGAATTAAAGAAGCTAGAAAAGTTATGGGAAAATATAAGGTCGATGCCTATATTGTAACAAGTTCTGATTACCACCAAAGTGAATATATTGATGATTATTTTAAAGGTAGAGAATATTTATCAGGTTTCACAGGCTCAGCTGGAGTGTTAGTAATATTCAAAGATGAAGCTTGCCTATGGACAGATGGAAGATACCATATTCAAGCTGAAAATCAATTAAAAGGTAGTGAAATAAAATTATTTAAACAAGGTAATCTTGGAGTTCCTACTTACAAAGAATACATAATTTCTAAATTAGCAGAAAATTCAAAAATTGGGATAGATGCAAAGATACTTTTATCTTCTGATGTAAATGAGATTCTTTCAAAAAAGAAATATAAGATTATTGATTTTGACTTATTGGCAGAAGTTTGGGATAAAAGAAAAGCTTTACCTAATGAAAAAATATTTATTTTAGAAGATAAATACACTGGAAAAGCATATAATGAAAAAGTAAAAGAAATAAGAAAAGTTTTAAAAGAAAAAGGAGCAGACTATAATATTATTTCAAGTTTAGATGATATTGCTTGGATATATAATTTTAGAGGTGATGATGTTCAACATAATCCTGTAGCTCTATCGTTTACAGTAATTTCTGAAAAGAAAGCAAGCCTATACATTAATAAAAATAAATTAAATGAGGAGGCTAAAAAATATTTTAAAGATAACAAAGTAGAAGTTAAAGGATATTTTGAATTTTTTGAAGATATAAAAAAATTAAAAGGAAATATTTTAGTTGATTTTAATAGAATTAGTTATGCAATTTATGAAGCTATTAGCAAAAATACTTTAATTAATTCTATGAATCCAAGTACATATTTAAAGGCACATAAAAATAAAACTGAAATAGTTAATACAAAAGATATTCATATCCAAGATGGAGTTGCTATGGTTAAATTTATGTATTGGTTAAAAAATAACTATAAGAAAGAAAATATTACAGAATTTTCTGCTGAAGAAAAGATTAATTCTCTAAGAGAAAAAATAGAAGGATATATAGATTTAAGTTTTTCAACTATTTCTGCTTTTGGAAAAAATGCAGCTATGATGCACTATTCTGCACCTGAAAAAAATTCAACTAAAATAGAAGATGGAGTATATTTACTTGATTCTGGTGGAACATACTTAAAGGGAACTACTGATATAACAAGAACTTTCTTTTTAGGAAAAGTTGGCAAACAAGAAAAAATAGATAATACTTTAGTTTTAAAAGGAATGTTAGCACTATCAAGAGCAAAATTTTTATTTGGAGCAACAGGAACAAACTTAGATATATTAGCTAGACAATTTTTATGGAATGTTGGAATTGATTATAAATGTGGAACAGGACATGGTGTGGGGCATATTTTAAATGTACATGAAGGACCTCATGGTATTAGATTTCAATATAATCCTCAAAGATTGGAAGTTGGTATGATAGTTACAAATGAGCCAGGTGCATATATTGAGGGTAGTCATGGAATTAGAATAGAAAATGAACTTTTAGTTAAAGAATTCTGTGAAACTGAACATGGTAAATTTTTAGAATTTGAGACTATAACTTATGCTCCTATTGATTTAGATGGAATTGTAAAAACTCTTTTGACAAAAGAAGAAAAGCAACAATTAAATGAATATCATTCAGAAGTTTATGAAAAATTGAGTCCATACTTAAATAAAAAAGAAAAAGAATTTTTAAAAGAATATACTAAAAGTATTTAGATGGAGGAGAACAAAATGAGACAAGATTATGAAACTTCAAAGTTATATTATGGCTTTCCAGTAATTTTACTTGGATATAAAGATGCTAATTTTAAATATAATTTCGCAACTAATAGTTCATCATATACACTTGGAGATATGATGGTTATAGGTTTTCATTCAAGAAGTAATGCTGCTAAACAAATTACAAATTTTAAAGAATTTACTGTAAATGTACCTAGTGAAAATTTAATGAATGAAATTGAAATAGGAGGATTTTTTCATAAAGTTGATAAAATTCCTTTAAGTAAATTAGAATATGAAATAGGAGAATTTGTTGATGCACCACTATTTACTGCTTGTCCTATTTCTATTGAATGTAAGGTTGAGAATATTGTTATGTATGGAGAAACTGCAAATGTGATAGCAAGTATTAAAAAACGTGTTGTGAATTCTAATTTAATTGAAGAGGGTAAACTAAATTCGGATAAATTAAACCCTGTTATATTTTTAGGTGATGAACATGAAAAAATTTATCGTTATTTAAGAAATCTTAGTGATAAAGCAGGAAAATTTTATAAAAATCAATTTGAATAATAACTAATAGAGAGCTGTTGCAGACTAATAAATGAAGTAAAAAATAGTTCATTACTAGCTAAATTTCTTAACGATGAAAAATTAACGTTCGCTGCAAATTCGCTA
>OGGR01000090.1_pt1 | contig 82710 bp, 76 predicted proteins | sample 1571321 | NCBI WGS metagenome assembly OGGR01 (sample SAMEA2582048, study PRJEB24529) | metagenome | biome: Human gut stool | place: China | collected 2011 | reverse complement strand
AAGTTTCTGTTGGGTCTGCCACACTAAAAAGAAAAATTACTAATGTTGCTGATGGAGAAGTTTCTGCTACTTCTACTGATGCAGTTACTGGTAAGCAATTATATAGTGGAGAGGGTATTGATGTTAATGCTTGGCAAAACAAATTAGATGTTACTAAAAAAGATGCTTCTAATCTAACTGCTACTGATATTTCTGCTTGGAAATCTAAGTTAGGTGTTGGTAATTCAATATCTAACTCTGCTACTTCTACTGGAAGTACAGGATTAGGTGCTGATAATAATGTTACTGGTGAATATTCTACTGCTGTTGGTTATAAAAATAAAGTTAGTGGCAATCACTCTGGTGCTTTTGGAGACCCTAATGTCGTTACTGGTAATGGTTCTTATGCCTTTGGTAATGATAACACTATAAAAGGGGATAATAACTTTGTTCTTGGTAATAATGTTACTATTGATGCTGGTATTCAAAATTCTGTTGCATTAGGAAACGGCTCTACTGTTTCATCTTCTAATGAAGTTTCTGTTGGTTCTGCTACTCAAAAAAGAAAAATTACTAATATAGCTGATGGGGAAGTTTCTGCTACTTCTACTGATGCTGTTAATGGTAGACAACTATATAATGCTATGCAAAATTCAAACAATACTTTCAAAAACGAAGTCAACGAAAAAATAGATAATGTTAAAAATGAAGTAAGAAATGTAGGTTCTTTGAGTGCTGCTCTTGCTGGATTACACCCTATGCAATATGACCCTAAAGCTCCTACACAAGTTATGGCTGCATTGGGACATTATAAAAATAAACAAGCTGTTGCGATTGGTGCAAGTTATCACTTCAATGATAGATTTATGATGAGTACTGGTATTGCTCTTTCAGGAGAAAAAAGAACTGAAACTATGGCTAATGTAGGATTTACTGTTAAACTTGGTAAAGGTAGTGGAGTTGCTTATAATGAAACACCTCAATATGTTGTTCAAAATGAAGTTAAGAGATTGACTGTTGAAAACCAAGAACTAAAAGAAAAAGTTAATGCACAAGGTGCTGAAAATAAAGATTTAAAAGAAAGAGTACAAAAACTTGAAGAAAAATTGAATAAGCTATTAACAACTAAATAAGTAGGTTAAAAAGGGCTGTTGCAAACTTATAAATGAAGTAAAAAATAGCTCATTACTAGCCAAATTTCTTAACGAATAAAAATTAAGAATTCGCTGCAAATTCAACCAACTCGCTAACAAGTTAGCTCAAACATGTTGAGATTTGCTCGGCTCATTCTATTTAATTTTTATCCTAAAATTTGGAATGTAATTTCACTTATTTTTTACTCATATTTTAATAAGCTAATTTGCAACAGCTCCTTTATTTTTAAAAGAAATCTTCACAAGATTCAGCTAAATTAGTACAAGCATTAGGATCATACTTTTCAACAGCAATAACTTTTATTTCTTCATCTATTGTTTTCTTTGCAAAAAATCTGTCATAGATGGCAAGAAAAATAAATCCAATTATTAATCCTATAAAACTTCCAAATATAGATTTCATTTCAGAAAACCCTAAATGATTTGCCACTATATAACCTAAAATCATAAGTATTGGTGGGAAAATATATGCTATAAAAGCTGCTTTTACAACATCTTTTTCAGAAATTTCCAAAGTAACTAAATCTCCCAATTCAACCTTTTGATTTATTTTAAATTCAAAGTTACTTCCCATTTTATTAGTTTCACTGCAACAACTACAATGTGAACAAGAAGAACTTTTATATAATTTTACAGCGACTGTATCACCATTAATTTTAGTAACAATACCTTTATTCACCATATTAAACACCTCTCTTACTCTTAAATACACTCCAATTATATCACAAATTTTTAAAAAGTATACCTGATAAAATTTGTAAAAAATAAAAAAATATTATATAATAAACAATCATTAAAAAGAAATTTTGATTACATATTAATTGAAAGAAGGAAATAATATGAAAAGATTTCAAAATGCTACTATGGAATACAATGTAAATAAAAATGATTTAGTGATTAGAGATGTAAATACCAATGGAATATTTTTTGCCATTGAGTTTTTTGAAAATACAAAACAGATTAAAAGAGTTTTTACTTTATATCCTGTTAGCATTGAAATAAAAGAGAATAATATATTGGAATTAAAATTTTCAGTACAAAATGAAAGTAGCAATCAAAGTTTATTAACTCTTATTCTTGAACTTAATCAACTTGTTGCTGATAAAAGAAGTGTTATAAATATTTCTGATGAAGATTTAAACAATATAACATTAAATTAAGAAAAATGTTTTATTATTAAAAATATAGTTTATAAATCTTATAAAGAATATATTAAAAAAGTCTAAAAAATATCAAATTGAAAATATTTTTTATAATTGAACGATTTTAATAACTGTGTTAAAATATATAAATAACAAATAATTTAAACTATAAATCTGGAGGAGAAATGAATAAAAAGAAAATTTTATTATTTATGTTAATGATGACTATGTCTTTTAATATAAATGCAGCACCAAGTGCTTCATTTGCTGAAACAATAAACAATGAAAATATAGAAGTTATTGCTACTTATGACAATGAAATGCCACAAGAGATAAGAAAAATCTATAAACCTAAACATACAGGAGAAGGAGTATCATATTTTGATTATATATTTATTAAAGCAAGAGTATCAAATTTAAGAGAAAAACCTGATCCTAATTCTCAAATTGTAGGAAAATATACTTATGATAGTAAATTAAAAGTTTTAGAAAAAGTAAGATATCAAGGGAATATTTGGTATCTAGCAGAAGATACTAATGGAACAAAAGGATATATTGCAGCTAGTCAAACAGAAAAAAGAGATTTTAGATTTCAAATGGCACTTGATAAGATACATGATTTAGAAAATTTTATAAACAAGTCTCTTGATGAAGGTGCAACACTAATGAGTGTAAATACTTATGCACCAAATCCAAGTAATGTAAATCCTAAAAGACAAAAAGATAAATATGGAACAAGTCTAGATCAAAATTTATTAGGTATAAGTAAAAAAGGTGAACAAATAATAATACCTGACAGATCTGTGGTTAGAATAATTGAAAATAGAGGAGATAAAGCTATAGTAAAAGCGTTGTCAATTCCAGAAGAACTTGAAGTTTCTAAGACAAAACTTTCAACTTATCCTTCTATAAAAAAAGGGTTTAGAAAAGTTGTAGCAATAGATGTAGAAAATCAAAACTTTATGGTTTTTGAAAAGTCAAGACAAACTAATGAATGGGACTTAATCAGTTACGTATATACAAAAACTGGTATAGACAGTGAGTTAGGTTATGAAACTCCAAAAGGTTTCTTCACTGTACCAGTAGTAAAATATGTTATGCCTTATACAGATGAAACAGGTCAAAAAGCAGGAACTGCTAAATTTGCCATAAGATTCTGTGGTGGTGGATATTTACATGGAACTCCAATCAATGTACAAGAAGAAGTTAATAAAGAATTTTTCCTAAGACAAAAAGAATTCACTTTGGGAACATATACTGGGACTAGAAAATGTGTTAGAACGAGTGAAGGACACGCAAAATTCTTATTTGATTGGTTAGTAGGTAGTCCTAATAAAGATTCCAATGATCAAAGATTATCAGAAAATGCTTATTTTATTGTATTTTAATAATATTAAAATAAATAAATTTAGTAAAGAAATGGAGGAAATATGAAGAAAAAATTATATGCAGTACTTTTATTAGCTCTTTTAGTAACAGCTTGTAGCAGTACAAAAACAAACAGAAAAACAAATGTAGGAGTTGATTCAACTAATAAATATGCTGTTGAAGATACAGAAGCAAATAAAAAACCATTAGAAGATATTATAGTTTTCAATGAAGAAGGAGTCACAATAAGAAGAGAAGGTAATAATCTAATATTATCAATGCCTGAATTAATATTATTTGACTTTGATAAGTACATAGTTAAAGATAAAATAAAACCTTCACTTTCAACCTTAGCAAAAGCTTTGGGAGAAAATAAAGATATTCATATAAAAATAGATGGATATACAGATTTTATAGGAACCGAAGCATATAACTTAGAATTATCTGTAAAAAGAGCAAATGCAATAAAAGACTTTTTAATTTCAAGAGGAGCTATTGGGTCTAATATTTCAATAGAAGGTTATGGTGAACAAAATCCAGCTGATACAAACCAAACTGCTGCTGGTAGATCAAGAAATAGAAGAGTTGAGTTCATTATATCAAGAGGATAAGATAAATAGTTAAATTTTTAGACTAAGGAAAAGTGTTAATTTTACTTATAGCTTTTTCTTAGTCTTTATTAAAATGAAGGGGAGTTATATTATGTTAGCGAAGAGATATATAGGAAAAAAATTAGTTGATAATATATTTACAACAAGTAAAAAAGCTAAACAAGCTATTGCAAAATTTGGTAAAGAAAATGTAATCAATGCAACTATTGGTTCACTTTATAATGAAGATGAAAAATTAGCTGTTTATGATGTAGTTGAAAGTGTATATAGAAATCTTCCACCAGAAGACTTATATGCTTATTCTACAAATGTAATAGGAGAAGATGAATATCTTGAAGAGGTAATAAAGGCAGTTTTTTTTGACGACTACAAAGAAGCATTAAAAGAATTACATATTGCTTCTATTGCAACAACAGGTGGAACAGGGGCTATATCTAACACTGTTAAAAACTATATGGATACAGGAGATAAAGTTCTACTACCAAATTGGATGTGGGGAACATATAAAAATATAGTTATTGAAAATGGTGGGAAAATTGAAACTTACCAATTATTTGATAAAGATGGAAATTTTAACTTTGAAGATTTCAAAAATAAAGTTTTAGAATTAGCAAAAATCCAAAAAAATGTTGTTATTATACTAAATGAACCTAGCCATAATCCAACAGGATTCAGAATGACCTACGAAGAATGGGTAAATCTTATGAATTTCTTTAAAAGTATAAAAGATACTAATATAATTGTTATAAGAGATGTGGCATATTTTGAATACGATGACAGAGGTGAAGAAGAAACAAAAAAATTAAGAAAATTATTAGTTGGTTTGCCTAAAAATGTGTTATTTATGTATGCATTTAGTCTATCAAAATCTTTATCTATATATGGAATGAGAATAGGAGCACAAATTGCTGTTTCAACCGATGAAGAAGTTATACAAGAGTTTAAAGATGCTATTCCATTTTCTTGTAGAACAACTTGGTCTAATATTCCAAAAGGTGGAATGAAGTTATTTGCTACTATTATGAAAAATCCTAAATTAAAAGCTAATTTCTTAAAAGAAAAACAAGGATATATGAATTTATTAAATGAAAGAGCTAATATATTTTTAACAGAAGCTAAGAAAGAAAATTTAGAAGTTTTACCATATAAAAGTGGTTTTTTTGTAACTGTTCCAGTTGGAGAAATAGTAGATAAAGTTATAGAAGATTTAGAAAGTAAGAATATATTTGTTATAAAATTTGATACAGGTATAAGAATAGGATTATGTAGTGTTCCAAAAAGAAAAATAAAAGGACTTGCAAAAAAAATAAAAGATTCTATTAATAAATTTAAAAATTAATAAGGAAGAAAATGGGAATAAAAAACATTTTAGAAAGAAATCCTATTATACCTGCAATAAAAGATAATATAACTCTTGAAAAGGCTTTAAATTCAAATAATGAATTAGTTTTTATTATTTTATCTAATATAATAAATATAAAAGATTATACAGATAAATTAAAAAAAGCAAATAAAAAAATATATATTCATGTTGATATGATAGACGGTTTAAATAGCACAAATAATGGTATAGACTATATAGTGAATACTGTAAAACCTGATGGGATATTGACAACAAAATCAAATGTTGTAGCACATGCTTATAAAAATAATATAAATGTAATTCAAAGATTTTTTGTACTTGATAGTTTATCTTATGAAAAAACACTTTTAAATATCAAGGAAAATAAAATTATAGCAGCTGAGATAATGCCCGGGCTTATGCCTAAAATTATAAAAAAACTTTCTCAGGAAACACATATACCAATAATTACTGGTGGTCTGATAAAGGAAAAAGAAGATGTAATAAACGCCATAAATGCAGGAGCTTTATCGGTTTCAACAACAGAAATGAAACTATGGGAAGATTAATTGGAGGTAGTTTAAATTGCCAAATTCAAATAGAAAATTAGGTCTACTCCCTGGAAGTGTAGTCTATACAGGAGAAAATCCTAATTACAATATAACAGTTACAGTAATTTACTATTCAAAAAATTCTCATAAAAGAGACATATTTTTATCTGATGATAAAATAGATATAGACTTTAACTTTGATGGGAATATTTGGATAAATATAGATGGTATAAATGATGTACATCTCATAAAAGAGATAGGAAAAATATTTGATATAGATTCTCTATCTTTAGAAGATATTGCTAACCCAGAACAAAGAGTAAAAATAGATGATAGAGATTCATATATCCATATAATATTAAAAATGTTACAAATGGAGTTACTTACAAAAGAAGTTCAATATGAGCAGTTATCTTTAATAATAAAAGATAATATTTTAATTACCTTTCAAGAAACTCCCTATGACATGTTTGAATCAATAAGAACTAGATTAGAAAATCCAAATACAAAACTAGCTTCAAAAGATATTAGTTACCTTGCATACATATTGATAGATACAATAGTTGATAACTATTTATTAGTTTTAGATGAAGTTGAAGATGAAATTGATGATATTGAAAATCAATTAGTTAAACGTCCTGATAGAGAGGATTTAGAAAATATCTTATCCTTGAAACAAAATATAGCTGTATTAAAGAAATTTATTTCTCCAGTTAGAGAATTAATTTCTAAATTACAAACTAGAAGCATGTTAAATTATTTTCATGAAGATATGAAATATTATTTAAGCGACTTAAATGACCATGGTATTATAGTTTTTGATACTGTTGATATGCTTAACAGTAGAGCAACTGAACTTATCCAGTTATATCATTCAATGATTAGTAACACTATGAATGAAATTATGAAAATTTTGGCTATCATTTCAACTATATTTATGCCTTTAAGTTTTATTGTTGGTCTTTATGGAATGAATTTTGAATATATGCCTGAGCTTAAATGGCACTATGGGTATTTTATAACTATTGGTTTAATGGCAGGACTTGTTATTTTAATGATTATTTATTTTAAAAAGAAAAAATGGTTTTAGAAACTTATTTAAAATTTTCTAAAACCATTTTGATTACTCATTTTTCTGTATTATCTTTATCATTTATATCACTATCAATAGTAGGAGCCTCATTTGAAACATCTTCATTTTTTTCGTCATTAACAGATAAAGCAAGCTCAACCTTTTTATAGTCTTCAATATTAAAATTTTCTACTATGGCAGAATTTATTAATTCTCCATTAACATTTCCGTTTACTACAATCTTATGACCTACAAACAATTTTCCATCATCAAAAGTAGCCACAAATTCTCCATTAGAATTAATTTCTAAATGAATAAGTTCTATCCTTTGAATAAAACGCCATTTCCATATTTTTATGAACTTAAACATTCTCTTTAAATTTTTTCTTAATTCGTTAGCTAAATCAACTAGATTTTCAGCAGCATAAATTTTTAGTTTTTTATCCCATTCTTTTTTATTATTAACTAATTTTTCTAATGTAATAAAAAATGCTCCTACTTTTTCTAATGCCTTAATACGAGTATTCTCACCAATATTTAAAGAAATATCTATTTGTTTTTTAGAGTCTAACCATTCAATTTTAGATAAAAATGCTTTTAAACCTTTATCTAAAATAAATTTTCCTAAATCTGGTTCTTCAATTACAATAGCTGCCTTTTGTTCACATTCTTTTAAAGTTTTATTTAATAATTCATTGTCAATATCTCTTTCTAAAACATCAATAAGTAAAAAATTATCAGTATCAGCTTCTTTAACTTTTAAATGATAAATGTGATACTTTTCTATATTGTAAATAAAATTTTTCTTACTATCTTCAATTGTAACTAACCATTCAATTTTTGCTTGAGATTTATGTAACTCATTAGTATCACAATCAATATATGCTATAAGTTCTGCATTGGCTACTAATAAATTTTTATTCTCAGAAGTTATTTGTGAAGTAAAAGTCCCTTTTGAATTTATAAGAGCTATTATTTCTTTTTCCTTCTCAACTTTATCTACTAAATTATTGTTTTGACTCACTGGAAATTCTTGTTCTTGCATACTATAACTCCTTTAACATTCTTTTGCTTCTATATTATACCATAAGAATACTTATTTGAGTAAGTTTTTTAAATTTTTATATAAAAATCCCACAGAAAAAATCTGTGGGAAAATATTGTATATACTTTTGTAATTAACGTTTTGAGAATTGTGGGCTTCTTCTTGCTTTCTTCTTACCATATTTCTTTCTTTCAACCATTCTTGAATCTCTTGTTAAGAATCCAGCTTCTCTTAAAGCATCTTTTAAACTTTCATCAGCAAGTAATAATGCTCTTGCAACTCCATGTCTTATTGCACCAGCTTGTCCAGAGTTTCCTCCACCTGCTACATTTACTTTAACTGCAAATTTATTTAAAGTTTCTGTTAAAGTTAAAGGTTGTTCAACTATTTTAGAAAGAATAGCTCTTCCTCCAAAATATTCATCCATTGCTTTACCATTTATTTCTACTCCTTGTCCTCCAGGAATTAATCTTACTCTAGCTACTGAAGTTTTTCTTCTACCAGTTCCTAAATATTGAGTCATCTTTTCTGCCACTGTTATACCCCCTTATTATAATTCTACCTTATTTGGTTTTTGTGCAACATGAGAATGTTCTGCTCCTGCAAACACTCTAAGTCTTGTTAGTTGTTGTCTTCCCAATTTATTTTTTGGAAGCATTCTTTTAACAGCTAGCATTAATAATTCTTCTGGTTTCTTTTCTAAGATTTCTCCTAGTCTTCTTGCTCTTATTCCTCCAGGATATCCTGAGTGATTGTAGTAAACTTTATCAGTTAATTTTTTTCCAGTCACAACTAATTTAGAAGCATTTGTAACCACTACATAATCTCCACCATCAATATGAGGAGTAAATGTAAGTTTTTCTTTACCCATTAATTTTTTAGCAATTTCTACTGCTATTTTTCCTAAAATTTGTCCTTCAGCATCATAATGATGCCATTCTCTGACAACATCTTCTTTTCTTTGCATAAAAGTATATTTTTTCACTTTTAAATCCTCCTAATATGGTTATATTCTAAATATAACGCAACGGTCCTTTGTGGGAAAGGTTAAATTATACTTTACAATTATATTATCTTTTTTAGATAATGTCAATAAATAAAATTTATGTTATGAAAATTTTTTTTATTATTGACAAACATATAAAAAAGTGATAACATCTCTTATCATAAAAACTGAATAAATAATCGGATGAAGATATGAGGAGAGATTTCATTTTAATGAAACACCGAAGAAGTAAATCTTTCAGGTAAAAGGACTCATATTGGACGAACCTCTGGAGAGCTTATCTAAGAGATAACACCGAAGGAGCAAAGCTAAGTTTTAGCCTAAACTCTCAGGTAAAAGGACGGAGAAATTGTGCAATTTATATTTTTAATATATTTTTATTTGTATAATTCTTTTTTAATTTCAGAGGTCTTTATTAAGACCTTTTTTTATTCAGTAAAATTTGAAATAGAAAAGGAGAGTGTTGTTATGTTAAATTTTATTGCTAGTATTAATGAACTTTTTTGGGGAGCTATTTTAATTTTACTTTTAGTTGGAACTGGAATTTTTTACACTATAAAATTAAAATTTGTACAAGTAAGAAAATTTAAAAAAGGTGTTTCACAATTGACAGGAAATTTTAATATAAATGGTAAAGATGCTGACCACAATGGTATGTCCTCTTTCCAAGCTCTTGCAACTGCTATTGCAGCACAAGTTGGAACAGGAAATCTTGCAGGAGCTGCAACTGCTATTGTATCAGGAGGACCGGGAGCTATATTTTGGATGTGGGTAAGTGCATTTTTTGGAATGGCTACTATCTATGCAGAAGCAATTTTAAGTCAATTATTTAAAAAGAAAGTTGAAGGAGAAATTACAGGAGGACCTGCATATTATATAGAAGAACTTTTTAATAAAAATTTCTTATCTAAAATTCTTGCAGTATTTTTTGCACTATCTTGTATATTGGCACTTGGCTTTATGGGAAATGGTGTTCAAGCTAACTCAATAGGTGAAGCCATGAAAAATGCTTTTAATATTTCTCCATATATAACTGGTGTGGTTGTTGCACTATTAGGAGGATTTGTATTTTTTGGTGGTGTAAAAAGAATAGCTTCTTTCACAGAAAAAGTTGTTCCACTAATGGCAGGATTATATATACTAATCTGTTTTGTAATAATTATAATAAATTATGCCAATATTATTAAGGCATTTGAAGCAATATTTGTAAATGCTTTTTCTACAAAATCAATTCTTGGAGGTTTTTTAGGAATGGGAGTAAAAAAAGCTATCAGATATGGGGTTGCAAGAGGATTATTCTCAAATGAAGCTGGTATGGGGTCAACTCCTCATGCTCATGCTATTGCAAAAGTTAAAAATCCAGTTGAACAAGGAAATGTTGCATTGATAACAGTTTTTATAGATACTTTTATTGTATTAACTTTAACAGCACTTGTCATACTTACTTCTAATATAGGAGATGGAACTTTAACTGGTATCTCATTGACACAAAAGGCTTTTGAAGCTGCATTAGGATATTCAGGAACAATTTTTATTGCTATTGCTCTATTCTTTTTTGCTTTTTCAACAATTATTGGTTGGTATTTTTTTGGAGAAGCAAATATAAAATATCTTTTTGGTAAAAAGGCAATCAATGTTTATAGAATTTTAGTTATGATAGCAATTTTTATAGGTTCTACACAAAAGGTTGAACTTGTATGGGAACTTGCAGATTTATTTAATGGACTTATGGTTATTCCAAATTTAATCGCCTTAATTGTTCTATATAAATTAGTTGACAATACTTCAAGTGAATATGATAAATTACATTTATAAATTGTGTAATAATATTTTTCTTGACAAGTTCTAAAAAATACTATATACTTATATGGTATTAAATTTAAAAAATAGTGTAAAGTAGAAGCAAGCCTGTTTCTCACCTCATGGACTTATTAGTTTTCAGCAGGTTAATAGTAATATATTATATATAATCTGATAAATTAAGTTTTTTAATTTATCTATAATATTGTATTTTTAGAGCAGGCTTTTGCCTGTTTTATTTTTTTCAATGGAGGTGTAGTGTTATTTCTGACAAGACAAGAATAAACGAAAAGATTAGAGGGAAAGAATTCAGAATTATTTCTTTTGATGGTGAACAATTAGGTATTATGACAGCAGAACAAGCTTTAAATTTGGCTTCTTCACAAGGTTATGATTTAGTTGAGATTGCTCCAAGTGCAACCCCACCTGTTTGCAAAATAATGGATTATAGCAAATATAAATATGAACAAACTAGAAAATTAAAAGAAGCTAAGAAAAATCAAAAGCAAGTTGTTATTAAAGAAATTAAAGTAACAGCAAGAATTGATAGCCATGATTTAGAAACTAAACTTAATCAAGTTACTAAATTTTTAGAAAAAGAAAATAAGGTAAAAGTTACTTTGGTATTGTTTGGTAGAGAAAAGATGCATGCTAATCTAGGAGTTACGACACTAGATGAAATTGCTGAAAAATTTGCTGAGATTGCTGAGGTAGAAAAAAAATATGCTGATAAACAAAAACATTTAATCTTATCACCTAAAAAAATAAAGTAATAACTTTAAATTTACATATTTTTTATTAAAAATTAAGAGTTAGTTATCTATTTAAAATAATAAGGAGGAATAGAATATGCCAAAGATGAAAACTCATAGAGGAGCAAAAAAAAGAATTAAAGTAACTGGAACTGGAAAATTTATTATCAAACATTCTGGTAAAAGTCATATCTTAACTAAAAAAGATAGAAAAAGAAAGAATCACTTAAAGAAAGATGCTGTGGTTAATGAAACTTATAAAAAACATATGCAAGGATTACTACCATATGGAGAAGGAAGATAATTAATCTAATTTAGGAGGATAGAAATGAGAGTAAAAACTGGAATTATAAGAAGAAAAAGACATAAAAGAGTACTAAAAGCTGCTAAAGGTTTTAGAGGTGCATCAGGAGATGCTTTTAAACAAGCTAAACAAGCTACTAGAAAAGCAATGGCTTATGCAACAAGAGATAGAAAAGTTAATAAAAGAAGAATGAGACAATTATGGATTACAAGAATAAACTCTGCTGCAAGAATGAATGGAGTTTCTTATTCTGTATTAATGAATGGACTTAAAAAAGCTGGAATTTTACTTGATAGAAAAGTTCTTGCTGATATAGCTTTAAACAATGCTACTGAATTTACAAAATTAGTAGAAGCTGCTAAGTCTGCACTATAATTTTTCTTGACAAAAGTATTATTGATATGTTATTATAGTCAATGCGTGGAAGGCTATCCTAATTGGTAAGGAACCGGTCTTGAAAACCGGCGTCGTAAGACTTTAGAGTTCGAGTCTCTAGCCTTCCGCCATTAACAAAAATTTGGTAAGTTTGGTGAGATGGCAGAGTGGCCTAATGCACTGACCTGCTAAGTCAGAGTACCAATTACGGTACCGAGGGTTCAAATCCCTCTCTCACCGCCATAAATATTTGATTTTATGAGTATTAGCGGTACTCAAAAAATTATTTTGACAGGTTTTGACAGGGTGGAAAGTCAACTAAAATATTAAATTCTCTAGGTTACCATTAGTTTTAATAGTAACTTTTTTTATTTTAAAAATAAATATATAAAAATAGTTCAAAACCCTAAATTAATAGAAATTTTGAACTACTTTTCAACTTTATTATTCTAATTATTTTACAGAAGCTTCATAAATTCCTTCAATAGAAGTTGCTAGAGCTTTGTTAAATTCTTCATCAGTTTGTTTAACTGATAAACCTTCTGTTAATGCTCTTGAAAAACTTGCAATAACCCCTTTGTTTTTAGAAAGAATATCATTTGCTTTTTCTCTTGAATATCCTCCAGATAAAGCAACAACTCTAACTATTCTTGGATGTTTCGTAAATTCTTCATAAAAATTCTCAACCGTTGGTAAAGTTAATTTTAACATTACATTTGAAGTTTCTGGTAAAGCATTAAGATGTTTTCTAATTTCATCTCTTAATATTTCTTCACATTGGACTTTATCTACATTGTTAATGTCTACTTCTGGTTCTATTATAGGAATAAGTCCAGCAGCAACTACTTGATTAGCAATTTCAAATTGTTGTTCAACAACTCTTGCTATTCCAGCAGGAGATGCTTTTTTGATAACAGAACGCATTTTAGTTCCAAAAATATGTCTTTCATTGGCTCTTTTTAAAAGTTCTGGTAAAGTTGGGTTTGGTTTCATTGTTTGAACACCATCAGCATCTAAATCATTAAGACCTTTATCTATTTTTAAGAAAGGTAAGATTTTCTTTTCTTCCCATAAGAAATCTGCTGTATATTTTCCATCAATCTTGCTATCCATAGTTTGTTCAAATAGGATAGCTCCTAAAATTTTTGTATTATTAAAAGCAGGACTTTTAATAATTCTGGTTCTCATTTTATGGATTAAGTCAAACATTTCTTTATCATTTGAATATTCATTTTCATTTATACCATATAATTTTAATGCTTTTGGTGTACTTCCTCCACTTTGGTCAAGTGCAGCAATAAATCCTTTTCCATTTTTCATTTTTTCAAATTTTTCGTTCATTTTCTCACTCCTTATTTTTAAGTTACTTAATATTTTAAATTCGCCAATTAAAATCTTTTCACTTATACTTTACCATATTTTTTGTATTTTTTAAATGAATATTTTTTAATTTTCTTAAACTGCTTGAATTTATATCAAAAAAGATTATTAAAGTATCAATAAAAATAGTCCGTTACTAGACTGATTTCTAAATTAAATAATTTTTCTTGAAAGCATACTTAAATAACTTTAAAATAAAACTACTGCGACGTCCTATAATGTTGAAAGAGCCTTTGTGGAGCTCTTGAAACATTATAGGCTGTCAAGTAGTTGTATATGTTAATAAAAAATTTATATAATTTTATTTCAAGAAAAAATTGATTTACTATTTCAAAAGTCTAAAATATAATGAACTATTTTACTTTATTAAGCTATTAAGATTTTTTATAAATTCAGCAGGATTTTCAACATTAAATCCTTCTAAAAGTAGAGCTTGATTATACAACACATCTAGTAATTTATTAAAGTCTTCTGTATTAACTGAATTTTTTAACTTATTAAATAATGCATGTTCAGGATTTATTGCTAATATTTTTTTTGCTTTTGGAGCATCATTATTGTTTGTCATTTCAGATAAAGTTTTTTCCATTTCTAAGCTAAGTCCTCCTTTTGAAAGAAGTGATGAAGCAGAATTTCCTATATTGTTACTTAATTCAACTTCACTGACTTTATCTTTTAAAAATTCTTTTGCTTTTTCAATCAATTCTTTATTTTCATCAGCAATCTTTTTAACTTCTTCCTCTTTTTCCTTATCATCAGAGAATTTAAAATCTGAACTATTTATAGACTTAAATTCTTTACTAGAATAATCTCTCATAGCCATCAAAGTGAACTCATCTATTTTATCTGTTAAAATTAAAACTTCTCTACCTTGTTCTTTTAATTTTTCCATTTTTGGCAAAGATTTTACTGCATCTATACTTTCAGCTGGAACATAAAGGATTTCTTTATTATCTCCCATTCTATCCACATATTCTTTTAATGTAGTGTATTTATCATCATAAGAAGATACAAATATTAATAAGTCTTGTAATTTTTCCTTATTCATACCAAACATATCTTGGACACCAGCTTTTATGCTTCTACCAAACTCTTTCCAAAATTCTATATATTTTTCTCTATCATTTTTTAATATTTTTTCTAACTCAGAAATAATTTTCTTTTCTAAATTTTTAGAAATTACTTGTAATTCAGCATTTTGTTGTAATATTTCTCTTGAAATATTAAGTGATAAACTATCACAATCTACAAGTCCAGAGATAAAATTAAAATATTCAGGTATTAAATCTTCGCACTTTTCCATAATAAATACATTTTTAGTATAAAGTTGTAAACCTCTTTTAAAATTTTTAGTATAATAATCAAAAGGTAATTTTTTAGGTATAAATAATAGTGCATTATATTCAATATTACCTTGTACTTTTAAATTTATATGTAATAAGGGGTCATTCCAATCATGGAAAGTTGCCTTATAGAATTCATTATAATCTTCATCTTTCAATTCTTTTTTATCTTTTTTCCAAATTGGTTTAGTTGAATTTATAACTTCATCTCCAAAATAAATTTCATATCTTATATAGTTAGAATATTTTTTTACTAATTCTTTTATTTTCCAATCTTCTAAAAACTCATTATATTCATCTCCATCTTTTAGGTGAAGTATTATCTTAGTTCCTCTGTCTTGCTTAGAAATTTCTTCTATTTCATAGTTTCCATCTCCACTAGAAATCCATTTTACAGCATTTTCTGAATAAGGTGATTTAGTTTCTAAAATAATTTTATCAGCTACAATAAAACCTGAATAAAAACCTACTCCAAACTGTCCTATTATATCTATATCCCCTTTTTTAGCTTCTTCTAATTGTTCTTTAAATAATTTTGAACCAGACTTTGCAATAGTTCCAATATTATCATCAACTTCTTCATAAGTCATTCCTATACCATTATCTGTTATAGTTAAAGTTCTATTATCCTTATCTACACTGATATCTATTCTAAATTTATCATCACCTTTTAAAATATCAGTATCTGTCAGTGATTTGAATTTTAACTTATCAATAGCATCATTTGCATTAGATATTAATTCCCTTAAAAATATTTCCTTATTTGTGTAAATTGAATGTATCATAAGATTAAGCAGTTCCTTAGTTTCTGCTTTAAAAATCTTTTCTTCCTTTTTCATTTTTTATTTCCTCCTTTTAGCACTCTTTTATCTTAATGGCTAATAATTTCAAATAATATATACCATAATTTTTTTTACTTGTCAACTAAAAAAGAGAATCTTTTTAATGTTTTCTAAAAAGATTCTCTTATCTAAATTAATTACTAATAAAATTTTTAATTATTTCTTATTTTTACTTTGACTAAATAACCAATCTCCAATTCCCTTAATATTATAAGTAATAGTCAGATTATATTTTCATAACATACTCAATAATATTGTAAATATGGTCTGCTATTCTTTTATAGTAATTTATTATATCTAAATAACCTGTATTCAATCTTGCAGGAATATTTTCAGATCTTGAAAAATGTTCTCTTTTTACTTCTTTATAATAAGTTTTTAAGATCTGATATTTTTTTATACCTATTGGATATAGTTCTTTTTCACCTGTTCTTGCTGCTCTACTTATATCATTAAATAATTCAACTGTTAGAGAATGAAGTTTAAATATCATCTTTGCTCTTGTTTCATCAAGTTCAATAGAATTTTCATAAAGCATATAAAGTCTATTAGCTATTCTATTCTGATAATCCCCAATAGTTTCATATTCATCACAAGTTAATAGATTCATTCTAGTATCCTCAATTAATTCTTTACTTAAAGATTTACTTAATAAAGAGAAGTTTGAATCATAAATTTCTTTTTCATATAAATCAAGTTTATCTTCTGCTTCAACTATACTATCATTATATTTAGCAATTTTATCTTTTTCTTTTAAAGATTCTTCTAGTTTTAAAAACACATCTTCTATCATTGTTACCATAGAACTTACTTCTATTTTAGTTTGCTCTATTATTACACTAGGCAAAGTCATTTTTAATGAAGCCAATTTAGTTACTCTCACTTCATCTTCACCTGTATCTTTTACTGCAAATAATAAGAACTTATCTAATAGACTTACAAAAGGAGTTAAAATTATAACATTACTTATATTAAAAATTGTATGTGCTGCAGCTATTGCTGCTCCCATATGATTTATTGGATCAACAAAAAGATTTAAAAAATGTAAATAAATTCTAAATATAGAAGTTACCCAAATAACACCTATTAAATTAATCAATGTATGTGCATAAGCTGCTCTTTTTGCATTTGGCTTTGCCCCTATTGAAGCTAGTAAAGCTGTTATTGTTGTCCCAACATTTTCTCCTAAGACCAAAGCAACTGCTGCTTGATAATCAATAAGCCCTTGTGTTGCAAGTGCTATTGTTATCCCAATAGTTGCTGCTGAGGACTGAATTAAAGCTGTTATAATTGCACCAGTCGCTGCTACTTTAAGTAAACCAAAGTATGAATCAACCTTGAACATCTTAAACATTTCAATAAATTCTGGCATATCTTTTAAAGGGCTAAGAGCTTGGCTCATAAGTTGTAAACCAAAAAATATTAGTCCAACTCCAATTATTGCACTTAAATTTGTTCTAGCTTTCTCTTTTTTCATAAACATAAATAAAATTGAAGCTAACCCAACTATTGGAAGTCCATATTTACCTATATTTAGTGCTAATAACCAACCAGTTATAGTTGTTCCTATATTAGCTCCTAAAATAACTCCCAAAGCCTGTTTTAAAGTTAAAAGAGAAGCATTAACAAAACCAATAGTCATAACTGTACTAACAGATGATGATTGTACCAAAGCTGTTATAATAATTCCAACTAAAATTCCTAAAAATCTATTGTTAGTTAAAGAAGCTAGAATCCTTTTTAGCTTTGGTCCTGCAATTTTTTGCATACTTGTTGACATATGTTCCATACCATATAGAAACAAACCCAAGCCACCAATAAGTTGTAATATAATTTTTAAATACATTATATCTCCTATAATCTTTTTTGTTATTATATTAAAGTTTAACTTTTACACTAGCTATTTCTCTCAATACTATATTTCTTTTGCAAATAAAGAGGTTTATAAGACATTTTAGCTTCTCTTAAACCTTCATCACCAAAGTCATCTTCTCTATTTACTAATTCATAGCCCTGCCATTCCTCTTGTAAAAATATCATATTTATTGCTTGATAACTTCCTATATAGTCAATCAAGGCTTTTTCTGTATGAATTAATACCATCTTATCAGTTAATGCCTCTCCTAAACTATAAGCAATAATTTGATTATTAATTTTTAAAAATCCACCTTTTAAATCTAATTTATCAAAATTCTTTAAAAGGTTTAGTATTCCTTCATTTTCATTTTTTAAAATTTCTTCACCAGATTCTGAATGAATTTTATACCATTTTTCCTGAAAATCTATCACTTCATTGATATTATCTTCATTAATACTTTCATAAGAATATTCGTAACTTTTTTTAAAATTAGACACTCTATTTTTCTTTTTAGCATAATGTCTACCTTTTAAAGTTGATAGACTTTCATAGGAATAAATATAGTCTTCATAATCTCTCTTTTCTTGTAAATTAAAATCATCTTTTAATTTTTCATACCAATATTCTGTAAAATAGTGTATAGCTACATTCTCTTTTAAAATCTCTCTTATTTTTTCTTTCATTTTTTCTATATTCTCAGGGGTATCTTTTTTAGGGATAGGCATATAGTAATATAACTCTCCCATATAAATACTTCTTATAGTTAAAACATCGTTTTCTATTTCATATTCTGTATTTTCTCCAATACTCCATAATAATAAATTAGAAAAACTTAAATCACATATTTCAAATCTATTCTTGGTATACTCATCAATAGAACTTTTAGATTCTACTGTTAATTTTTTCCACATAATTTCTCCTAACTATTTTGCTAATCTATAAATTGCTTCTACATATATTTGAAGAAGTTTATCAATTTTTGATATTTCTAAATATTCATCTCTTTGGTGCATTCTGTCTTCTTGATCTGGAAGTAAAGCACCAAAAGCAACAGCATTTTTAGCATACTTAGCATAAGTTCCTCCACCTATTGCTACTGGTTGTGCATCATTATCTCCTGTCAATTCTTTATAAATATTCATTAAAGTTGAAACTAAGAAACTATCTTTTGCAACATATAAAGGTTGAGTATTTGAATGTAATAAAAATTCATAACCATAGTCTTCTGTATTTTTCTTAATAGTTTCTATTATTTGTTCATTTTTAACTTTAACAGGTACTCTCATATCTATCCAAATTTCAAGTTCATTGTTTTCTAAATTTATTTTTCCTAAATTTAAAGTTAAATCCCCTGTTTCTCCATCTGTACATTTAACTCCAAAAGATTTACCATCAGTTTCCATCTTTATAAATTTATCAAAGAATGCAACTAAACCTTTTAATTCTTCATTTTTAACTTCAATATCTTTTAAAACTTTAAATAATGCTGATATTGCATTATATCCTTTTTCAGGATAAGCTCCATGTGCTGGAATACCTGCTGAAAATATCTTATACACATTTCCTTCTTTTACAAATTCAACTTTATTTTTATTTTTAACTTCTCCAAGCATATCAACAGGAATTACTCCATTGGCTTCATTTGGAACAGAGTTAAAAGCATTTCCACCTTTTATTACTACATCTTTTAAAGTACTAAATTTTTTCTTTATTTTAACTCTTACACTTCCTTTTTCTGCATAAGTTACTGGGAAACTTGAGTCTGGTGTAAATGCAATATCAGGATAAGGCATTTTTAATTCTCCAAAATAATATTTTAAACAGGCACTTCCACTTTCTTCATCTGCTCCTAATATCATTCTAATTTTTTTATTTAATTTTATCCCTGAATCTGCTATTGCTTTCATAGCAAATAATGAAATTATAGCAGGTCCTTTATCATCTAATGTTCCTCTACCATAAATTTTTCCATCTGCTATTGTTCCTGAATATGGAGGATAAGTCCAATTATCTCCTTCTGGAACTACATCAACATGGGCAAGTATTCCCAATGTTTCTTTTCCTTCTCCCATATCTATGTGCATTGCATAATTATCAAATTTTTCTGCTTTAAAACCTAATTTTTTAGCTAAGTTCATAAAATGATCAAGTGCTTTTGCTGGTCCTTCTCCAAAAGGCATTCCAGGTAATGGTGCTTCTTTAACACTTTTTACTCTAACTGCATTTTGAATTTCTTTTACAACTTCATCTTTGTATTCCAATACTTTTTCTTTTAAATCCATTTCTTACCTCCACTATTTTTATAGATACTATATGAAAATATTATTTTTAGGCTACTGCGACGTCCTATAATGTTGAAAGAGCCTTTGTGGAACTCTTGAAACATTATAGGCTGACAAGTAGCCAATATAAATTTTCTATATATTTATTGTTTACTTGCTGCTTCTTGTATTCCTCTATATTTGCTATATAAAAATCTTACATATTCATATTCAAATGGAGAATTTGTTTGATGATATTGGAAATCAATATTTTTTCTCATATCTATTCCCCTTAATGCAGTTAAACCAACATTTGACGAATTAAATAAATCCATTCTTCTATATATATCTGTTTTTCCTGCCATAGCACTATCAACACCCATTCCAAAAGCATCTCTTAAATATGTAGGTCCTAAAATTGGTAATATTAAATAGGGTCCTCTACCTACTCCATAATGTGCAAGTGTCAACCCAAAATCTTCATAAGGTTTTGGCATTCCCATTTTTGAAGCCACATCAAAGAGACCTCCTAAACCTAATACTGTATTAATGGTAAATCTTCCTAAGGCTCTCATAGATTTTCTTCCTTTGAATTGAAAAGCAGAATTAGCCATGGTATTTAATACTTTTGCATTTTTAAAAAAATTGCTCACTCTATCTTCAACAAAATCAGGAGTAATAAACTTATATGTGTTGATAATAGGGGTTATCACTAATCTTTCTATTTGATAGTTAAATTGATACATTCTTTTGTTAAATGATTCCCATGGATCAGGTTCATCAGCAATAAAATTACTTTCACCAGGATTAGCATATATAACATTGTTAGCTTCTTCATAGTCTGTATTAGAAGATTGTATTTCATTTGTATTACTACAAGAAACTAAACTAAGGCTTAAAATACTAAACAATAATAAATTTTTAATTTTCATATTTTAAAACCCCCTCATTTAGAAATTTTAACATAACATCTACATTTTCTTTATAAAACATATTACCACAATGCCCTCCCTTAGGATAAATAACCAATCTATCTTTAAACACATCTTTTAAAAAAGCAAAATCTTTTTCATTTAAAATTAGCTCATCTGCATTTGTTACTGCTGCAATTTTAGGTGAAGTTCTAAGATAATCTTCTATAACCTTTAAACTTGCTTCTCTTTTTAAAGCTTCAATAGAATAATCTTTATTATGTTTTTTATAATATGGAAATCCTATTTTATTAACATAATCTTCAAAAGTTGCAAAATTTACTGCTTTAAAATATTCTTTCATATTTGTATATTTATCTACTTTCTCTGGATTTTTTGTATACACATGACTTCTAGTCATAAAATCTGAAATAAAGTTTAAATCTGTTGAAGTTAATCTAAAAGCTAAACCTATATATGCTTTTCTTTCTGCATCAGATAAAATATCACCTTTTACTATATTATAAATAGTATCAGCACCTATATTTGCATATTCACTTGTCAATCCACCTTTGACTTTTGCCAAGGTTGTATTTAACAATTTCTCTATACCTTCTGTTTTACCACCAGTATAATCATCTAAATATTTATCTAATTTTACTGCTGAATTATATAAGTCAACAGGTGGATTCACCATAAACACTCTTTTAAAATTAAAAACCTTTTCTTTTTCATCTATATAAGATAAAACAGCTGCATTACTTCCACCTAAACTATACCCCATTATATAGAAATCTGTAACCTCCACTTGATCCTTAATTTTATTATAAGCAAGTTTCATTGCCTTATAGATATCCTTATTATCTTCTAAAAGTAAACCTGGTACAGAATTAGAAGAAGCAGAAATCATAAACTGTTGACTCATTTGAGAGCTTATCGCTATTGTATGATAGCCTGCATCATGAAATATTCTTTGCATAAATTTAACCCTTGTTGTATTATAGTCTGAACCTGTTCCTGCTAAAACAAAGATTAAAGGTGCTTTTTTATTCTTTTGTTTACTAAAAGAAAATTTAAACTTACTTGCATACCAAAATACATCAGGAATGTCTTTTTTATCTTTTATTTGTATTTCATATACTTTTAGTGGTATATTCTCACTAACTCCTGGTGTCATCATTGTTGCACTTCCTATAATTGTTGCTGAATAGGGATCATCTATTGGAAAATTATATGAAAATGCTGTCAGTGATAGTATTATAAATAACACTATTTTACTTAATAATTTTTTCAACTTACTCCTCCTTTAAAATAAAGAAATTTGATTCGTTTCACTCAAACTTGAAATTGCTCCAATATTTTTTAATTTGTCTATAACAGGCTGCTGCATTTTTGTTCTTCTTTTTAAGTCTTCAACTGAAATAAACTTTCCTTCTTCTCTTTCTTTAACTATGGCATCAATAACTGCCCCTCCTAGTCCATTTATCCCAATTAAAGGTATTCTAATTTTACCATCTTCTATTGTAAATTTTTTACCATCTGATAAATATATATCAACAGGTAAAAGCTCTATACCTCTTGCTTCCATTTCTACTACAATTTCACATATAGCTTGTTCATTTTTTTTCTTAGGATCTAATTTTGGTTCTTTGGATAATTCTTCTAATTTTTGTTTAGCAAGAATTCCTCTACTCATAAATTCCATATCAAAATCATCTGCTTTTCTTGATAGGAAAGCTGCATAAAATGCAAGTGGTTGATGAACTTTAAAATATGCTATTCTCATTGCCATCATAACATAAGCAACAGCATGTCCCTTAGGGAACATATATTCTATTCTTCTACAAGATTCTATATACCAATCAGGAACATTCTTTTCTTTCATCATAGCAGAATATTTTTCCCAATTTTCTGGCTCTTTTTTAGGTTTACCTTTTCTTACAAATTCCATTATTTTAAAAGCATCACTATTATCCAAACCTTGATCTATTAAATAGTTCATAATATCATCTCTCACTGTTATTATTTGTGAAAGAGTTGCTTGTCCATTTCTTACAAATTCTTGTGCATTATTGAGCCAAACATTTGTACCATGTGAAAGCCCTGATATTCTTACAAGCTCTGCAAAGGTCGTAGGTCTTGTGTCTATAAGCATCTGTCTTACAAAACCTGTACCAAATTCTGGTATTCCATAAGTTCCTATTTCTGTTCCTATCTGTTCAGGAGTGACTCCCAGAGATTCTGTTGATGAAAAGATTTTTAAAGTATCCTTATCAGCAAGTGGAATATCTTTAATTTCCATCTTAGTATATTCTTGTAAAAGTTTTATAGTTGTAGGGTCATCATGCCCTAGTATATCAAGTTTTACTAACTGTTCATCCATTACGTGATAATCATAATGGGTTGTTGTAGATTCACTTGTTTCATCATTGGCTGGTCTTTGTACAGGACAAAATTCATAGATAGAATTTCCTTGTGGTACTATAACCATTCCACCAGGGTGTTGCCCTGTTGTCTTCTTAGCACCTTGACAAAGCCTACCCAATCTTATAATTTCAGCTCTTACTGCATTCAAATTATTATCTTCAAAATATTTTCTTACATAGGCTTCAGCATTTTTTTCTGCCAATGTTGAGATAGTTCCTGCTTTAAATACATTTTCTTTTCCAAATAATTCTTCACAATATCTATGAATTTCAGATTGATATTCTCCTGAGAAGTTTAAGTCTATATCTGGTACTTTATCTCCTTTAAATCCCATAAAAACTTCAAATGGTATTGAATATCCATCTTTTCTTAATTTAGCACCACATTTTGGACAAATTTTATCTGGTAAATCTATCCCTACCCCTTCTTTTTCTATAAATTCAGAGTATTTACATTCAGGATTATCACAGATATAGTGAGGATATAGTGCATTAACTTCTGTTATTCCCATCATAAAGGCAACAAGTGAAGAACCAACTGAACCTCTTGAACCAACTAAATAACCATTATCCAAAGATTTTTTTACTAATTTTTGTGCTGATAGGTATAGTACAGAAAAGCCATTATTTATTATAGCATTTAATTCTCTTTCTAATCTTGCTGAAACAATTTCAGGTAAAGGATTTCCATATATTCTATATGCCTTCTCATAAGTCATACTTTTTACAATTTCTTCTGCATTTTCCATTTTTGGTGGATAAAAACCTTCTGGTATAGGTTTTATTTCACTTTCTATCATATCAGCTATTTTATTTGTATTTGTTATAACAACTTCTTTTGCTTCATCTTCACCTAAATAACTAAATTCTTTTAACATTTCATCAGTTGTTCTAAAATAAAAACCATTATTTATACTATATTGTTTTGAATTATATACTGTTCCACTACCATATAATAAAATTGATCTTATTATATCTTCATTTTCATCAAGATAATGAACATTAGAACTAGCAGTTACTAAAATTCCAATTCTTTTACCTAAATCATAAAAATATTTATTCATTTTTTCAACTTCTTCATAAGAACCTAATGCACCTGTCCCATCTTTTTCTATAAGTTCGTTATAAGTTGATTTTGGTAACAGTTCTATATAATCATAAAATTTTGCTGCTTCTTCTAATTTTTCTAAATCATGTCTTAAATATAAATCTGCAAGCTCTCCTGTATTCATAAAATGTGCAGTTAAAGAACTTCCTATTATAAGTCCTTCTCTGTTTTCAATTAAAACTGACTTTGGTATTCTAGCTTTTTTATTACCAAAGTATTTTATATGTGCTTCTGAAACTAATCTGTACATATTTTTCAAACCAGCTTGGGTTTTTACTAAAACCATAACATTTTTTAAAGACTGTTTTTTTACATTAACTTCAAAACCTGTATTGATATCTTTCATATATTCTAAGCCTTTTTCTTTATATTTTTCTAAAAATATAATAAACATATTTGCAGTTGCCTGAGAGTCATCAACTGCTCTATGGTGTTTTTCAAGTGCTAAGCCTAGTGTCTTATTTAAGTCCCCTAAACCATATTTTTTTAAGTCTGGGAATAAATCTCTTGCCATTTGTAAGGTATCAATTACAGAGCATTGATAATCTATATTTAAGTATTTTTTTATATCTCTTTTTATAAATCCCATATCAAAAGGTGCATTATGTGCAACCAAAACTGCATCTCCAACAAAATCTACAAACTTTCCTATTACTTCATTTATTTTAGGTTCATTTGCCACTTGTTCATCTGTTATACTTGTAATTTCTGTTATGTGATATGGAATAGGTCTTCCTGGATTAATGAGTTGTGAATACCTATCTACTATTCTTCCAGCTTTTATTTTTACTGCCCCAATTTCTATAATTTCATTAGTATGAGAATTTAAACCAGTAGTTTCTATATCAAATACTACAAATTCTTCATCATCAATTTTTTTATCTTTTGGATTGGTAACCATAGGTGCTTCATCGTCTATCATATACATTTCACAACCAAAAATAGCTTTCATTTTCTCTTCATCTGTTGAAAGTTTTTTAGCTGTTTTAAATGCAGCTGGATATGAGTGTACCACTGCATAATCTGTTATAGCTATTGCTTTATGTCCATATTCCTTAGCTCTTTTTATAATATCTTCAACATCAGTTACTCCTACCATTTCACTCATTTTTGTATGTGTATGTAACTCAACCATTTTTTCTTCTGTTGTATCTTCTTTTTTAACCTTTTCTCTATCTATAATATTTACAGAATTTATCATTAAAGTTTTTTCATTTCCTGCATAGGTATCAAGTTGAAGTTTTCCACTTAATTTCAAAAACATTCCTTCACAAATATCTAATTTATCATTTTCATCTAAAAATATTTTAGAAGTAAGAGAACTTTCTCCATCTGTTATTCTTATAGTTTTTAAAATTTTACCACTTTTCAAAGTCATATCTTCCATTGAAAAAACTTCTCCTTCAACTATACAAGTTTCTCCATCATATAAATCATAAAAATCTTTTATTGAGATAGTTTCTCCTTTTATTTCTTTTGTTTTTGAACCTCTTTTAAGATCATTTTTAGTTTTATATACTTGTGTTTCAGAGGCAGAATTAGTTTTTACTACTTTTTCTCTTTCTGCATTTATACTATTTTGATGTTTTTCTATATCCATTTTAATTTTTTCTTCAATATTTGAAATTTCTTTTGAAAAATCCCCAACACTAAAAATAATTTCATAATTTTTCACACCATATTCATTTAAAATATTTTCTATTTTTGAAGAAATTTTCACTTCTTCTAACATAAATTTTGTATTTTCATCATTAAGTTCTATAATTATATACTTCTCTTTGATGTGTAGCTTATAAAAACACAAAAAGGACTTAGAGGTTGTATTTTTAGTTTTCAACCTTTCTATAGCCCTAGTTACAATGCTTTTTATTTCTTCATCATTTAAAGATAAATTTTTATTATCTGTTATAAACTCTATTTCCAGTTCTCTTCCAAATTTTGAAAGGACATCTTTATATATAATATCTATATCATCTATACAATTCATAGATGACACAGAACAATTAAAAGTTATCCTCTTAACTCTTGTATTTAAGAGGATATTTTTTATCTCTATACTTTTTACACCTAACTTAGAAAAAACTTCCATATTAGGCTCTATAATAATTTGCCTATTATTCATTTCTATTCTCCAAAATTTTCCTCTAAATTTTTTATAAGAATATATAAAATAAGTGAGTTACGAATGTAGATTTTAGATAAAAAATTAAATAGAATGAGCCAAGCAAATCTCAACATGTTTGAGCTAATTTATTAGCGAGTTGGTTGAATTTGCAACGAATTCTTGATTTTTTATAGTTAAGAAATCTACTCAGTAACGAACTATTTTTACTTTAAATAATTATAAATAGTAATAAAGGCTAAGCATATATAAGGGGCAAATGCTAACTCTACACCTCTAATCTTCACTGATTTATTTCTACAATAACTTATAACTATATAGATAATAATATAAAGGGTAGCTAACGAAAATACTAAAAGATAAAATATATAGATTTGTAAAAAAATATTTATCTCTCCCTGATATAGAAGTCCTCCCAAAGCAATTATCAATTTTATATCGCCAAAACCAAAGACTTCTTTTTTCAAAATATCAGACATATAACCATAGAAAATCAAAATTGGTAAAGTATAGCAAGATGCCCCTATAAAAAAACTGTCAATTTTATCTATCCCACAAATAAACATAGAAAGAACTAGAATAGAAAAATTTAAAATATTAGGAATATATTTTTTATTTATATCTATATACATAACTAAAAATAATAGAATATACAGCAATATTATTAAAATTCTATCCATTTATTTCCCTTTATATCAAATCCCCCTGTTGTCCCCTCTGGCTCTAACCACATATAGTAACCATCACTACTATTACCATTTGGATCTTTAAAAGTAATTCTCACTTTTCCACCATATTTTATATCTCCATTTTGAGCAGTTCTTGAACCACCTATTGCCATTTCAGGTTTTTCTATAATTGCTTTTGCATTATTATCAAGATAAGGTTCTAATTTTTTTAATGCATCTTTTACTTTTTGTTCATTGTAAGTTGTTAAACTAGCAGTATCAATTAAAGCATCCTCATTATCCACTTGATAAAGCTGTGCAGCTACACGTAAAGTATTAAGGGTTGCAACTGCCTTAGTATCTTTTGATTTTGCAATATAACTCCTTAACTGTAAGCCTACAATTCCCGATAATATCCCCATTATTGCCACTGCTACAACAATTTCAATCAAAGAAAAACCACGATTTTTCATACCATTCCCTCCTAATAAACATAAAATATTAATTAAAAAGATAAAATAAGCAACTGTAAATTGAGAAAGTAAACAAAAATAAGTGAATTGCATTCTAAATTTTAGTTTTAAAAATTGAAGGAAATGAGCCAAGCAAATCTCAGCGTGTTTGAAGCTGACTTGTCAGCAAGTTTGCTGAATTTGCAGCGAATGTCAATTTTTAAACGTTAAGAAATTTAGCTAGCAATGAACTATTTTTTATACATTTAGTCTCAGCAGGAGCTATTTTACTTTTTATTGACTAAACACATCCCCTATTGATAGTATTGGCAAATATATAGCCACAACAACAAAAGCAACAATAAGTCCTAAAAATACTACTACCATAGGTTCTAATAAAGACATTAATTTTTTTAGTTTATATTCAAAATCTTGTTTTAATATTTTTGAAATCTGCAATAAGTTTTCTGATAAATAACCACTTTCTTCACCAGCAGTAATTAAAATTGAAAATCTTTCATTATATAAATTTAATTTTTTTAAAGCAGTTGCTATATTATTTCCTGCTAATAACGATTTTTTAACTTCCAATAAATTCTCTTTTATATAATAATTATTATTGTTTATATACAAAATCTCCACACTTTCAATTATACCTATTCCTACACTTAGAAGAATAGAAAATGAATGATATAAATCTGAACTCAAAGATAATTTCCTTAGCTCTCCAAATACACTCATATTTAAAAACCACTTATCTCTTTTAATTCTTTTTGATTTATTATTGTTTATATACATATTTATAAAAAATATTATTAAAATTAAAGCTATTATAAAAAATAAAATATAGTGAAAATTTCTTGAAATGAATAATAAAATTCTTGTTATTAAAGGTAATTCAACTTGGTTTTCTTCAAAAATTGTAATGAAATTTGGAAGTATAAAAGTCAATAAAAAAGTTACTATTATAAGGGTTAAACTTATAACAACTATTGGATAAACTAATATTCCTCCTAATTTCTTCTGATTTGCTAAATCAAATTCCAAAGATTTTGAAATATCTTCCAATCTTTCTGCAATACTTCCACTGACTTCTCCAATTTTTAACATATATAAATAAGTATTGCCAAAAATCCTATCAAAATTCTTAAAACTTTCAAAAATACTTTTCCCTGCAATTAAATTTTTATGAATTTTCTTTAAAACTTCTTTAAAATTCTTATCCTTTTCTTCTTTTAATATTATTTCAATGGCAGTTGTAAAAGTTAATCCGCTTTTTAACATTATTGCTAATTCATTAGTAAAAAATAAAATTTTTTCTTTTTTATTTTTCATAGTTGCCTCATTATCTCATCTAAGGAAGTTAAACCTTCTTTTGCCTTATCCATTGCATCATCAAGTAAAGTTTTAAAATTTTGTTTTATCTCCTTTTTCTGTGCTAACATATCTTTTAAGATATCATCAAAATATATTATTTCAAAAACAGGTATTCTCCCTATATAGCCAGTTCCCATACATTTCTCACAACCATCAGAAATATAGAATTTTATATCTTTATATTTTTCTTCTGAAAGATTTAAACTTTTTAATTTTTCTTTATAGTTTTCATCTTCTTTTTTACAATGAGGACATAACTTTCTAACTAATCTTTGAGATACTACCATCTGCAAAACTAAACTCAATAAATAACTATCAATTCCTAAATTTATAAGTCTATTAATGCAACCCAAACTATCATTTGAGTGTAGAGTTGAAAAAACTAAATGCCCTGTAAGTGAGGCTTTAACGACAATCTCTGCTGTTTCTCTATCTCTTATTTCTCCCACCATTAAAATATCTGGATCCTGCCTTAATAATGCTCTTAAAATTGTTGCAAAACCTAAGCCTATTTCATTTCTACATTGTACTTGATTTATCCCTTCAATTTGATATTCAATAGGATCTTCAACAGTTGAAATATTAACTTCTTCTCTATTTTTATATTTTAAAATACTATATAGTGTACTTGATTTTCCTGAACCTGTTGGTCCATTTACTAAAATAATTCCATTATTTTGATTTATAGCCTTATAGAAAATTCTTTTGTTTTCCTCTGATAAATATAAATCTTCTAAGGTAAAGTTATAGTTAAATTTATCTAAAATTCTAATTACTATTTTCTCTCCGTTCATAGTTGGAATAATAGAAGTTCTAAAATCAATTTCTCTTCCTTTATATCTTAAAGAAAATCTACCATCTTGGGGCTTTCTTTTTTCAACTATATCAAGAGAAGATAAAATTTTTAATTTAGAAACTATTGAAGATAAAAAAGATTTATCAATTTCTGCTACTTCTTTTAAAATACCATTAATTCTATATCTTATTCTTATTTTATCTGTCAATGCTTCAATATGAATATCACTTGCTGAAAACTTTATAGATTCTAACAATATTGAAAAAATTCCTTTATTAGAATTGACATTTTCACGGATAAATAGCTCTTCTATATCTTCAATATATGAATTTTTATTATTGTTTATACTACTATTAATAGCTTTTTTAAAATATTTTTCTATTTTTTCAGAACTATTTTCCATTTTTATTCCTTTCTTATCAACTATAATATATAGAAAATCATTCGTTACTAGCCAGATTAAGAAAAGTAGTAAAAAATAGTTCATTGCTAGCTAAATTTCTTAACGATGAAAAATTGACATTCGCTACAAATTCGGCAAACTCGCTAACAAGTTAGCTCAAACATGCCGAGATTTGTTCGGCTCATTTCCTTCAATTTTTCACCTAAAATTTAGAATGCAATTTCACTTATTTTTTATCTACATTACAAAATAAATTTGCTCGGCTCATTCTATTTAATTTTTATCCTAAAATCTGAAATGTAACTCATTTATTTTCTATGCTATATTCAAATAAATGAATTATTTTTAATCTGATGTATCATATATTTCAAAACTGTCTAAATTCTGCTCATTAGAAAAATTTACATAATAACTTTTTACCCCAGATTTTCCAATAATATCAACTTTAACTAAATTTTTCTTAGATTGAATGGAAAAAATTTGTATACATATAAACAAAAATAATAAGACTAATATTAATCTTTTCATCACTCTCGTCTCCAATCCTTATAGAAAGTTTCTCTATCTTCATTAGTTGATTTATGATAGTCTAATATCTTTGAATAGGATATTTCATTATTTTTCTTTTTACGATAATTATTGATTTTCAAGAATTTACTCCTATCAAAACCATAAAATGATATTTTGTATCTTACTTTTTTAGCTCTATTGAAAATATAAATTGAAAATGATTTTGAAATATTACCATTTTTGGTAAAAGAAAGTTTTAAAGAATTTAAATTTGATGTATAAGTGTGGTAATATATCAAGTCTTTAGGAAGTTTTATTTCTTGTGTTTTAAGTGATTTATTTGATATTATAATCTTTTTTGCAGATAAGTCTAATTGTAATTCTTGCTTTGTTTTCTGTTTCAAAGAAGTCGTTGACACCAAATAAAAGGCTTCTGTTATTTTTGTTTTAGCTTCATTTATATCTCTTAATTCTTTAAATTCTCTGTATTTTACAAAAGCAATGTTCATTAAAAATGAAAAAATCAAAATGGATAATATTATTTCAAAAATTGAGAATGCTTTATTCTTTTTTATGTTATCACCCTCTTTTTTAAGAGAATTATATAATATTTTCTTATATTTTGTCAAATAAAAATACAAATATTTCATAATTTTTTTATTAGCTTAGAGTATCTTAATATGTTAAAATTATATGTAATTAGGCTTTTGAAAATTTCATTAAAAAATTATAAACTAAAAATAGAATTGTTAATGAAACATATATTGAAACTCTAAATAAAAGTTTTTAAGGATGTAAAGAAATGAAAAGAGAAACTTTGGCTATATGTAGTGCTCATAAACAAGATAATCCTAATATAAATTATATTATTGAACTTTATGAAAATGATGTTAAAAATCATATAAATTCACCTCAATTTAAAAAATTTACAGAAGTTGCTAAAACTGCTATTAAATTTATAAAAAAGCAAGGAACTACTGCAATAGTCCCTCACATAAAATTTCATCTAAACTTTATTAAAAATTAAAAACAAAGGTTAAACTAATATTTTTAGATAACACTAATAATAAAATCATTAGTACTATCAGTGTGTAAATTAAAAGCCTTTTCAACTTCTTCACCTCCTATCAGGCTCACTAAGATGAAAGTTGAAAATTAGAAAAGCAGTATTACTATATCATTGACTTTTTAAAAAGAAAATACTATAATAGGCTAGATATAAAAATATCTGTGTAAATTAAAAGAAATTATAGAAAATAAAAACAACAGTTACTGCAATAACTGTTGTTTTTATTTTATCTTATAATTCTTTAACCTTTTCTATAACCCTATCAACAATCTTAGAAAATGTTTCTTCTGGATATTCACTTTCACCCTTAGTCAATTTTGCAATCTGTTTAGTCATAGGAAGTTCTCCTAAAAGCTCAACATCATTTTCTTTTAAAAAAGTTTGTGTGTCATTCTCATCTGTCAAATAAATTTTATTATTACAACAATCACAAGTAATATAACTCATATTTTCAATTAAACCTATGATATTCATATTTAACTTTCTTGCCATCTTAATAGCTTTTGTAACTATCATAGAAACCATATCTTGTGGCACTGAAACCATAATCAAACCTTTAATATTAAAACTTTTCATAACAGTCAAAGGTACATCTCCTGTTCCAGGTGGCATATCTATTAAAAGATAATCTAAATTCCCCCAAACAACTTCATTCCAAAACTGCATAACAGCACCTGCAATCACAGGTCCACGCCACACAACAGGTTCATTTTCATCTATCATAAGATTTATTGAAACTATTTCTATTCCATCTTTTGTAACAACTGGATACATATTTTTCCCATCAGTTGTCATTTTTTGGTCACTAACTCCCATAAGTCTTGGAATACTAGGTCCTGTTATATCTGCATCTAAAACTCCAACAGCATATCCTTTTTTTCTCAATTCCTTAGCCAGTAAAGTGGTTACAGTAGATTTCCCTACTCCACCTTTTCCACTCATAACTGCAATAACATTTTTTATATTTTTATTCTCTTTCACCTTAGGTGCATCTTTTTGTATCATTTTTTCACTCCCTAATAACATAATATTTTCTAATAGTTTACCCTTTCGGTTTGTGATTGTCAATCTAAACAAAATATTTTCTTGAAATTTAAAATAATAAAACATATAATAAATGCAATATTTTTAGCTAGGAGATTTTATGAAAAATTTAAAGAAAAAAATTTATATTTGTGTTGGGCTTTTAGCAGTTGGATTAGGAATAATAGGTGCTTTTCTTCCAGTAATGCCAACTGTTCCATTTTTACTTGTAGCATTATTTTGTTTTGAAAGATCATCTAAAAAATATCATGATATGATACTTAATAATAAATACTTTGGAAAAGTTTTAAGGGATTACTATGAAGGTAAAGGCTTGACTACTTCTGTAAAAATAAAGGCAATACTGTTTTTAAGTTGTGGTATAGGCTTTTCATTTTATAAAGTGCAACACCTGCATTTAAGAATAATGTTAGCTGTCATTTGGTTAGGAGTAACTATACATATTATACTCTTAAAAACTAAACATAAGGAAAAATAAAATTACTATCTACTGCCATAGATAGTAATTTGTTTGTCATTTTTATTCATATTTCTTTCGTTAGTTAATTATAACATAAAAAAAATAATTTCAATGATATAATCTATTTGTCATTTTTTCCTATTAATCTCTGTTAAAGGAGATGAAAGAGTTGAAAAATTCATATTTTTAGTAGTTATAATAATAATATTTATATTATTATCTAAAAATTCTTATTAAGGTTTTATGTGGGAACAGCCTGCCAGTTGTTCCTGCTTTTTTTATTATAAAAAAATAAGAAATATATGTTATAATAAAGTTTAGAATTATTATTTAAAATATAAAGAAATGGTGGGGTAAAAATGAGAGTAAGATTAGCAAAAGAAGATATAAATTCAAATTATAAAGTAAGTTTAAGTGATATTTCAAAAGAAAAAGACTTTATAAAGATTTTAGAAGATTACAATATTGAATACAAAAAGACAGAATATTTTAAAGATTTTTTTATGTATAAACTACTTAACATCAACAGTAAATTTATTATGATATTACAAGAGAAGGCTTCAAACTATATAAAATATATTGAACCTGTTTCTATCTACTCATTACCTTTACAAATTGATGATGAAAATGGGGAAATTCCAGTTATCTATCCAGAAGAAAATAAAAACTATATAACTTTGGGAGTTGTGGACAATGGTATAGCACATATAAAATATTTAGACCCTTGGATAAAAAGAGTTCATACAAGATTTTTAAAAAAGGATACAAGTGCAACACATGGAACATTTGTTTCAGGGATAGCTCTGTATGGAGATAAATTAGAAAATATGGAAATCGTAAAAAATGAAGGTTTTTATTTATTAGATGCAACTGTTTTATCTTCAACAACAATAGAAGAAGATGATTTATTAAAAAATATTATTTCAGCAATAAAAGAGAATTATAAAAAAGTAAAAATTTGGAATTTATCTTTAAGTGTAAAGTTAGCAATAGAAGAAGATACATTCTCTGATTTTGGAGTAGTTTTAGACCATTTACAAAAGACTTATGGGATTCTTATCTTTAAATCTGCTGGAAATGGTGGAAATTTTATGAAAAAATTACCAAAAGGAAAATTATACCATGGTTCAGACTCTTTACTTTCAATAGTTATTGGATCTATAAATAATGATGGATATGCTTCAAATTATAGCAGAGTTGGTTTAGGACCAAAAGGAACTATAAAACCTGATTTAGCTAGTTATGGTGGAGAATTGTTACTTGGAGATAATGGAGAAATGATAATGAAAGGAGTAAAATCATTTTCAAGAAATGGTAATATTGCTTCGTCATCTGGAACAAGTTTTGCAACAGCAAGAATTTCATCACTTGCTACAATAATATATCAAAATATTTGTAAGGATTTTAAAGAGTTCTCTGACTTTAATCCGATACTTTTAAAGGCATTGATAATTCATTCTGCTAAAAATACAAATAAAAATTTATCTATGGAGGAAATAGGTTATGGAATACCTGCTACTTCAACTGAAATTTTATCATATTTTAAAAATGAAAATGTTAAAATATTTAATGGAGTGATGGAGAAAAATCAAGAAATTGAATTGGATGCTTCATTTTTTGAATATAAAAAGGATATAAAAGTAAAAATTACTTTGGTTTACAATACAGAATTTGATTATTTTCAAAATGGAGAATATATAAAATCAGATATAAAAATTAAGGATATTTCAGAAAATGGAAGAAATTTAACAAGAAAATTTGAAGGAATATTAGCAAGAAATAAGAAAATAGAATTATATTCAGATAATGACATAAAGAAAAATTACACTCTGATAGTAGAAAAATTAAATTAGGGAGAAGCTATGAAAAAAGATAATAATTTTGGAATGTTAACTACTTTTATTGGAGGTACTCTTTGGGGTATCAATGGAGTTATGGGAAGTTTTTTGTTCCTTAATAAAAATGTTACTACTGCTTGGCTTATACCATATAGATTGGTGTTAGCAGGCTTATTATTACTAGGCTATCTATACTATAAGAAAGGTTCAAAAATTTTTGATATTTTAAGAACTTCAAAAGATTTACTTCAAATTATTTTATTTGGACTTATAGGAATGTTAGGTACACAATACACATATTTTTCTGCTATTCAATATTCAAATGCTGCAATAGCAACAGTGCTTACATATTTTGGTCCAACCTTAGTTTTGATTTTTATTTGTTTAAAAGAAAAAAGAAAGCCTTTAAAATATGAAATAGTAGCAATAGCACTTTCAAGTTTTGGAGTTTTTCTTTTGGCAACACATGGTAATATTACAAGTTTACAAATATCTTTTAAAGCTCTCGTTTGGGGTATGTTGTCAGCTTTATCAGTAGTTTTTTATACTGTACAACCTGAAAAACTTTTAGAAAAATATGGACCTCCAACAGTAGTTGCTTGGGGTATGATAATTGGTGGTATAGCTATCACTTTTGTGACAAAACCTTGGAATATTGATGTTATTTTTGATTTTACAACCTTCTTTGTGCTTATGTTAATAATATTATTTGGAACAATAATTGCATTTATACTTTATTTAACAGGAGTTAATATTATAGGACCTACAAAAGCAAGTATAATAGCTTGTATTGAACCTGTGGCTGCAACTATTTGTGCTATATTATTTTTAGGTGTAAATTTTGGTTTTTTAGATTTGCTAGGTTTTATATGTATAATTTCAACAATTTTTATAGTTGCTTATTTTGATAGGAAAACAAAAAAGAAATAATAGTTTGAGGTGGAATTTTGGCAATATTACAAGTAAATGATATATATATGGGTTTCTCTGGAGAAACTCTTTTCAAGGATATAAACTTTTCTGTTGATGAAAAAGATAAAATAGGGATAATAGGTGTAAATGGTGCAGGGAAAACTACACTTATAAAATTATTATTAGGTTTAGAAAATTCTGAAATCAATCCTGCTACAAATGAGAGAGGAACTATCTCAAAGAAAAGCAATTTAAAAGTTGGATATCTTGCACAAAATACACAACTTAACAAAGAAAATACTGTTTTCAATGAACTTATGACTGTATTCAATAATCTTTTAGAAGACTATAATAGAATGCAGGAGATAAACTTTTTACTAACAGTTGATTTAGATAATTTTGATAAATTGATGGAAGAACTTGGAGAAATTTCTGAAAGATATGAAAGACATGAAGGATATTCAATAGAATATAAAATCAAGCAGATTTTAAATGGTTTAAATATCCCAGAAAATTTATGGACTATGAAGATAGGGAATTTATCAGGTGGTCAAAATTCAAGGGTTGCACTTGCTAAAATACTATTAGAAGAGCCAGATTTATTGATACTTGATGAACCTACTAACCATTTAGATTTAACTTCTATTGAGTGGCTTGAAAAGATTTTAAAAGACTATAACAAAGCTATAATTTTAATATCACATGATGTATATTTCTTAGATAATGTAGTGAATAGAATTTTTGAGATTGAAGGAAAAAGATTAAAAGACTATAAGGGAAACTACACTGATTTTTTAATTCAAAAAGAGGCTTATTTAAGTGGAGAAGTTAAAGCCTATGAAAAGGAACAAGAAAAAATTAAGAAAATGGAAGAATTTATCAGAAGATATAAAGCAGGAGTGAAATCTAAACAAGCCAGAGGTAGAGAAAAAATTCTTAATAGAATGGAGAAAATGGAAAATCCTGTTGTAACAACAAAGAAGATAAAACTTAAATTTGATATTAAAGCTCAAAGTGTTGATTTAGTTTTAGATATTAAAAATTTATCTAAAACTTTTGAAGATAAATTATTATTTAAAGACTTGAATTTAAAAATTTATCGTGGAGAAAGAATAGGTTTAATTGGAAAAAATGGTACTGGAAAATCTACTCTTTTAAAAATTATCAATGGAATGGAAAAGGCTAGTTCAGGGGAATTTAAAATAGGTGAAAGAGTTTCTATTGGTTACTATGACCAAAATCACCAAGGTTTAGGTTTAAATAATAACATTATAGAAGAACTTATGTACTATTTCACTCTATCAGAAGAAGAAGCAAGAAATATCTGTGGAGCATTTCTATTTAGAGAAGATGATATTTACAAAAAAATTTCATCTTTAAGTGGTGGAGAAAAAGCAAGGATTGCCTTTATGAAACTTATGCTTGAAAAGCCTAATTTTTTGATATTAGATGAACCTACTAACCACTTGGATATATATTCAAGAGAAATTTTAATGGATGCTCTTGAAGATTATCCTGGAACTATCTTAGTTGTATCTCATGATAGAAATTTTTTAGATACTGTTGTTAATAAAATTTATGAATTAAAAACTGATGGTGTAGAAACCTTTGATGGAGATTATGAAGCATATAAACAAGAAAGAGATAATATAAAAGTAAAAAATGAAGAAGCTGTTAAATCTTATGAAGAACAGAAAAAAGCTAAAAATAGATTGGCTTCTTTAGAAAAGAAACTCATAAGGCTTGAAGAAGAAATACAAAAATTTGAAACACAAAAAGAAGAAGTAAATAAAAAATATTTACTTGCAGGAGAAAAAAATAATGTAGATGAACTTATGGCTTTACAAGAAGAATTAGATAGTCTTGATAATAAAATATTAGAAAAATATCAAGAGTGGGAAGAAACAGAAGAGGAACTAAAAAAATAATTTTTATTAAATGAATGTAGTCAAATTTTACACTATATTCATTTTTTTATATAAGCATTAATATTATTAATAATTTGATTGAAAAAATTTATATAATAGAGTACAATTTTATTTAGAATTAAACAAGGAGGTCATTTAAAATGAAAAAAAATTTTTTAGCAATCTTAACTCTATTACTTTCTTTACTATTAGTGGCTTGTGGTGGAGAAAAAAAAGAAGAAGCTAATCCAGCTACTTATCCAGATAAGCCAGTTAATGTAATTATAGCTTATAAGGCAGGGGGAGGAACTGATGTTGGAGCTCGTATATTAATGGCAGAAGCTCAAAAGAATTTCCCTCAAACATTTGTTATTGTTAATAAACCAGGTGCAGATGGAGAAATTGGATATACAGAACTAGCAAAAGCTGCTCCAGATGGATATACTATTGGATTTATTAATTTACCAACTTTTGTAAGTCTACCTCATGAAAGACAAACAAAATACAAAATTGATGATGTTGAACCTATCATGAACCATGTTTATGATCCAGGTGTATTAGTTGTAAAAGCTGATAGTCAATTCAAAACACTAGCTGATTTTGTTGACTATGCAAAAGCTCACCCAGAAGAATTAACTATTTCTAACAATGGTACAGGTGCTTCTAACCATATTGGTGCTGCTCACTTTGCAAAAGAAGCTGGAATTCAAGTAACTCATGTTCCATTTGGTGGAAGTACAGATATGATTTCTGCCCTTCGTGGAGGTCATGTTGATGCAACTGTTGCTAAAATTAGTGAAGTTGCAAGTTTAGCTAAATCAGGTGAATTAAGAATATTAGCTTCATTTACAGATAAAAGATTAGAAGGTTTTGAAGATGTCCCTACTTTAACTGAAAGTGGATACCCTGTAATATTTGGTTCTGCTCGTGCTATTGTTGCACCTAAGGGAACTCCAAAAGAAATTGTACAAAAATTACATGATGTTTTCAAAGCAGCTTTAGAATCTCCAGATAATATTGAAAAATCTAAAAATGCTAATTTACCTTTAAAATATATGTCACCAGAAGAATTAGCACAATATATCAAAGATCAAGAAAAATATATTATAGAAACTGTTCCAACATTAGGAATACATTAATTATAATAAAAATAGTAGTTTAAATAGGGCTGTTGCAAATTTAGCTATTAATTTGTAACAGCTTTTTTACAATAGAATGAAAGGTTTTAAATAATATGAGAAAATACGATAGATTTTTAACAATAGGTTTATTTATTTTGGAAGCATTTTATTTTATTTTAATAAAACAACTTCCACCGAAAGCAGCAAGGTATCCTTATTTTGTATTAGGTTTAATGGTATTTTTAACTTTACTTTTAGCAATAAATACTTTTATTATTAAACCTAAAAATATAGAAGAAGATAAGGAAGAGGAAGACAAGTTCAAAGGTAACTTATATGGACAATTCTTCTTTGTAATAGCATTATCTGCTGTATATGTAATTTTAATTGATATAATTGGTTTCTTTGTTACAACAGCTATTTATCTTTTTGTAACTATGATAGTGTTAAAGAGCAATATTAAATGGAATATTGTTGTAAGTATAGTTTTCCCAATATTCTTATATTTAGTATTTGTATTATTCTTAAAAGTTCCTGTTCCAAGAGGATTTTTACTATAAGTTAGAGAGGAGAATTAATTATGTCAGATGTTTTATATGGATATGTAGCAGCTTTAACACCTATAAATTTAGTTGCTGCTGTAATTAGTGTGGCTATTGGAATAACTATTGGAGCTTTACCAGGGCTTTCTGCTGCTATGGGAGTTGCTTTATTAATTCCTATTACTTTTGGAATGGATCCGTCAACAGGACTTATTACACTTGCAGGAGTTTATTGTGGAGCTATATTTGGTGGTTCAATTTCTGCAATTTTAATACGTACACCAGGTACACCAGCTGCTGCTGCAACTGCCATTGATGGTTATGAATTAACAAAACAAGGAAAAGCAGGAACAGCATTAGGTACTGCAATTACAGCTTCATTTATTGGAGGAATTTTAAGTGCTATACCACTTTATCTATTTGCTCCAAGACTTGCAAGACTTGCTCTACTTTTTGGACCAGCAGAATATTTTTGGTTATCTATATTTGGTTTAACTATAATTGCTGGAGCAAGCACAAAATCAATAGTAAAAGGATTAATTTCAGGAGCATTAGGGTTAATGCTTTCAACTGTTGGAATGGATCCTATGTTAGGAAATCCTCGTTTTACTTTTGGAGTTCCTGCTTTACTTTCAGGAATACCTTTTACTGCTGCACTTATAGGACTTTTCTCAATGTCACAAGTATTAATGTTGGCTGAAAAGAAAATTAAACAAGCAGGAAATATGGTAGAATTTGATAATAAGGTTTTATTATCTAGAAAACAAATTTTAGAAATATTACCAACTTCTTTAAGATCAACAGTTATAGGAAGTATTATAGGAATATTACCAGGAGCAGGAGCAAGTATCGCTGCTTTCTTAGGATATAATGAAGCAAAAAGATTTTCAAAGAAAAAAGAATTATTTGGGCATGGAAGTATAGAAGGAATTGCAGGCTCTGAAGCAGCTAACAATGCTGTTACAGGAGGTTCTCTTATTCCAACATTTACATTAGGAATACCTGGAGAAAGTGTTACAGCAGTTTTACTTGGTGGACTTATGATACAAGGATTACAACCTGGACCAGATTTATTTACTGTTCATGGAAAAATAACTTATACTTTCTTTGCAGGATTTGTTATTGTTAATATATTTATGCTAATTTTAGGACTTTTTGGTTCTAAATTATTTGCAAAAGTATCAAGAGTTTCTGATAGTTATTTAATACCTCTTATATTTTCTCTAAGTGTAATAGGTTCTTATGCTATAAACAATCAAATGTCAGATGTATGGGTAATGTTTGTGTTTGGTATAATTGGATACTTTGTTCAAAAATTTGAGTTAAACTCTGCTTCAATAGTTTTAGCTTTAATCTTAGGACCAATTGGTGAATCTGGACTTAGAAGATCACTTATTTTAAATCATAATAGTTATTCAATTTTATTCCAAAGTACAGTTTCAAAAGTTTTATTGCTTTTAACTCTTTTCTCATTATTTTCTCCAATAATAATGTCAAAATTGAAAAAGAGAAATAAGGAATAGAAATACTACCTATGTCAATAGGTGCTATTTTTATAAATAAAAAATTAAAAGGAAATAAAAATAATGAGAAGTAAATTTAAAGATATGATATTTGTAAAAGGTGGGAAATACACACCTTGTTTTACAGATGATGAAAAAAAAGTTTTTGATTTAGAAGTATGTAGATATCTAACAACCCAAAAAATGTGGCTAGAAGTTATGAACTATAATCCTTCAAAATTTGAGGGAATATATAAACCTGTTGATAGTGTTACTTGGTGGGAAGCCTTAGAGTTTTGTAATAAATTAAGTGAGAAGTACAATTTAGAACCTGTCTATGATTTAAGTAAAAAAGGAATATTAATGATAAATCAATTAGATGGAGAAAAAAGCAATCCTGATATAGCAGATTTTAAAAAGACAGAAGGCTTTAGATTGCCAACAGAAGTTGAATGGGAATGGTTTGCTAGAGGTGGACAAGTAGCTATTGATAAAGGAACATTTGACTATAAATATTCTGGAAGTGATAATGTAGATGAAGTGGCTTGGTATGATAAAATTTCAAATGGTGAAACTCAAAATGTAGGTACTAAAAATCCAAATCAATTAGGACTTTATGATTGCAGTGGTAATATTTGGGAAATGTGCTATGATACGGCAGAAGATGAATTTATACCAGATGGTAATTTATATATATATGAAGATACTGATTCCACTATTCCTACAAGAAGAATAAGAGGAGGTTCCTGGGCTAATTTTGATTTTTGTTCTTCCATTGATTCTTCTTGTTTTGAACGTTGGGACAATAAGAGTACGAATGGTTGTGAAATTATAGGTTTTCGTATAGTGAGAACTATTTAATAAAATTTTTAATAACTGTATTTTTAATTTAAAATTTTAGATTAAAGATACAGTTTTTTATTTATAAAATTTTGACTATTATAAAACACAAAAATTCTAAGAGATGAAAAAATATTTATACAATTATTCTATTTTTTTGTACAATATTAATGATTTAAAATAGAATAAATAGTTATAATAATAAATTTTTTATTGATTTTTAGTATTAAAAAATATATAATTATGTTAGGAATAATTATAAGGAGGTGTGAAGCTGTTATAAAAATATATAACAGCCTATTGAAAATGTCTACAAATAAAAAGAAAAAAAGGGGTTTCCCTAGTGCATTCACGGTATTAGCAATTATTTTAGTTTTGGCTGCTGCTTTAACTTACATAGTTCCATCAGGTCAATTTTCAAGATTAACTTATGATGATAGCACAAATGAGTTTGTCATTACAGATCATGATAATAATGTAACAACAGAGCCTGCAACACAAGAAGTTTTAGATAGACTTCAAATTCAATTAAGTTTAAATAAATTTACTGAAGGAGTAATAAAAAAACCTATTGCTATTCCTGGTACTTATCAAAGAATTGAACAACGTCCACAAGGATTTTTGGATATAATTAAAGCACCAGTTACTGGTTCTATGGATACAGTTGATATTATGCTTTTCGTTCTTGTCCTTGGAGGAATTATAGGAATTATTAATAAAATAGGAGCTTTTGATGCTGGAATGGCAGCCTTATCAAAAAGAACTAAAGGAAAAGAATTTTTATTAGTAACTCTTGTTTTCCTATTGACAACTTTAGGAGGAACAACTTTTGGTTTAGCTGAAGAAACTATTGCTTTCTATCCGATTCTTATGCCTATCTTTTTATTAAGTGGTTTTGATGTATTAACTTGTATTGCTGCAATTTATATGGGTTCATCTATTGGAACAATGTTCTCAACTGTCAATCCATTTGCTACTGTTATTGCATCTAATGCAGCAGGAATTTCATTCACAGAAGGACTAACATTTAGAATAATAACTTTAATTTTAGCTTCAATAATTACTTTGGCATATATGTATTGGTATGCTCAAAAAGTAAAAAAAGACAAAACAAAATCTTATGTCTATGTTGATGAAGAAGAAATACACAGAAGATTTTTAGGAGAATATGACTCAAACACAGAAAAAGAATTTACTTGGAGAAGAAAACTTTGTTTACTTATATTCGCCTTAGCATTTCCTGTTTTAATATGGGGAGTTTCTCTTGGTGGATGGTGGTTTGAAGAAATGACAGCACTATTCTTAGGAGTGGCTGTTGTTATTATGTTTCTTTCTGGACTATCAGAAAAAGAGGCTATTAATACTTTTATAGCTGGTGCAGGAGACTTAGTTGGAGTTGTTCTAACAATAGGTTTAGCTCGTTCTATCAATATAGTAATGGATAATGGTTTTATATCTGATACTTTATTATACTATTCAACTGAATTTGTTGCAGGTATGAGCAAAGGTACATTTGCTGTTGCACAATTAATAATCTTCTCTTTCTTAGGATTTTTTATTCCATCATCTTCTGGATTGGCTGTTCTTTCTATGCCTATTATGGCTCCACTTGCAGATACAGTTGGTCTATCAAGAGAAGTTGTAATCAATGCATATAACTGGGGACAAGGTTGGATGTCTTTCATTACACCGACTGGTCTAATTTTAGTAACATTAGAAATGGCAGGAACAACTTTTGATAAGTGGCTTAAATATATTTTACCACTGATGGGAATTATGGGAGTTTTCTCTGTATTGATGTTGATTATAAATACAATGTTATAAAATATAAAAGGGAAAGTGAGAAATAAAAGGACTGTTACAAATCAAACTATTAAAATGAAAATATTTGTAACAATCCTTTTTTATTATATTTTAATTTCTTTTAACTCTGACAAACTAAAATGATAATTAACAACAACTCCTTTATGTTCTCCATTTACAACATCTCCTACCCCAGATTTTCTTCTAAAAGTACGAGTATTCCTATATTTATTATATATTCTTTCCAATATATCAACCTTTTGATAAAAATATTTAACTTTGTCATTATCTACTGCACATGGTCTATTACTTAAAACCCACAAAATATATATAGGAACTGTTTCTCTTTTAGCAATGTCAAAATAACGAAGAAGATCTGATAGATTGAGTGCCATTGTTTCAGAGGGAATTAAATCACTATTAGGTAAAATTTTTTCTACACTCATAAATGTTCTACGCTGTGCTTTTACTTCAATATAGCATTTAAGTGCTCCATTTTTAGATATATATACTTCTATATCTGGATATCCATCTTTTTCTGTTTTTTTAGCATAACAATTTCTTTTACAAAGTTTATTTATTATCTCATTTTCAAAATGTTCAGAATATTCAACATCATTTTTAAAATTGTAAACTCCTAAACTTTTTCCATCACATCTAATTTTACATTTGGAACAATCGTATCTATATCCCATAATTATTTTTATTTCTCCTTATAAAAAAATTAAGTTGATTTTAATCATTAAAAGTTATATAATGATTAAGTCGATAGTTTTTAGAACATTATAAATTTATAAATGGATAAAATATTATAAGTTAATTATAGTATATAGCAAAATAAGAAAAAATACAAATATATCTAAAAGGAGACTGATAAAAAATGCTTAATTATCAAGATAAGAATAGAATAGAAGAAATAATAACAGAAGAAATAGAAGAATTTATATTTAAAATGAAACAGAAAGAATTTAAGAAAAATAATTTTATTATGGATCTTATTGATGAAAATTTTAAATTCTACTCTTCACTTGCTAGATCTTTTGATAGTAGTTTAGGAAATACTTTTCAAACAATTGCAGGAAAAATTGCTGAATATATGTATGGTAACAATAATGTTATTATCCCATCAGCAGGAGCTGATCTTGTTATTTTTAATAATAATAGTTGCTATATTATAGAAATAAAATTAGGTGGAAATCTTGATAGTAAAAAACTACCAAGTGAATTTAATGCCTTAGAACAATTTTATCTCAAAAATAAAGCAAATTTTATTCCTCAAAAAAATATTTTCTATTGTTTAGGAACTGTTTACATAGAGCCAGATGTTGCTATGAAACTCAATACATATTTTAATAACCATTATTCTAATTCTCCTTATTGCCTTTTACTTCAAAATGATTTTTGGAACTCTATTTGTGGAGGACATGAAGATGGCTTTTCTACTGTAAAGGAAGCATATGATAAAAATGTTTCTAAGATTAATGAATTTTTAAGACAATATTAATATAATAAATTTTTTTAATAACTGTATTTTTAATTAAAATTTTGGATTAAAGATACAGTTTTTTATTTATTATTTGTTTAAAATGATATATAATAGTATAAGTTATAATATTATTTGGAAGGGGAATTTTATGCTAGAAAATTTAGTAAAAGATTTTAAAAATATTTTTAAATACAATGGAGAAGTGAAAACATTTTTTTCACCAGGTAGAGTAAATTTAATTGGTGAACATACAGATTACAATGGTGGTTTTGTTTTCCCTTGTGCCTTAGATTTTGGAACTTATGCAGTTGTCAAAAAAAGAGAAGATAAAATTTTTAGAATGTACTCTAAGAATTTTGAAAATTTAGGAGTCATTGAATTTAATTTAGATAATTTAGTTTATGAGAAAAAAGATGATTGGGCTAATTATCCAAAAGGAGTCGTTAAAACTTTTCTAGATAGAAACTATAAAATAGACTGTGGTTTTGATATTTTATTTTTTGGAAATATTCCTAATGGTGCAGGACTTTCTTCATCAGCTTCTATTGAAGTTTTAACAGCTGTTATACTTAAAGATTTATTTAAACTTGATGTTGATATGGTTGAAATGGTTAAGATGTGTCAAGTTGCAGAAAATAAATTTATTGGAGTAAATTCTGGAATTATGGACCAATTTGCAGTAGGTATGGGTAAAAAAGATAATGCTATTTTACTTGATTGTAATACTTTAAAATTTGAATATGTACCTGTAAAATTAATGAATATGTCAATAGTTATTGCTAATACAAATAAAAAGAGAGGTTTAGCAGATTCAAAATATAATGAAAGAAGAACTTCTTGTGAAGAGGCTGTCAAAGTATTAAATAAAAATGGTATCAATATTAAATATTTAGGAGAATTGACAGTTGCTGAATTTGAAAAAGTTAAACATTATATAACAGATGAAGACCAATTAAAAAGAGCAACTCATGCAGTTACTGAAAATGAAAGAGCTAAAATTGCAGTTGAATTTCTAAAAAAAGATGATATTGCAGAATTTGGAAGATTAATGAATAAATCTCATGTCTCTTTAAGAGATGATTATGAAGTTACAGGTTTAGAACTTGACAGCCTTGTTGAAGCTGCTTGGGAAGAAAAGGGAACTGTTGGTTCTCGTATGACAGGTGCAGGTTTTGGTGGTTGTACTGTAAGCATAGTTGAAAATGATTATGTTGATAGCTTTATAAAAAATGTTGGAAAGAAATATAAGGAAAAAACAGGTTTGGAAGCTAGTTTCTATATAGCAAATATTGGAGATGGAGCAGGGAAAAAAGGGTTATAATGGCAAATCAAAAAGAATTAGTAGGTATTTTAAATGCTCAAATTATTGAATATTTTAATCTTTCTACAAATTTTGTTTATATTGGAGAACAAAATAAAGAACATATAAAAAACAAACATTATGAAGATTACAGTAAATATTATGGTTATATTTCAGAAATTATTAATTCTCCTGATTATTTTGGAAAAAATCCTCTTGATAATTCAATAGAGCTTGTTAAAGAATTTAAAGTAGATGGAACAAACTATGTCAAAGTAGCTTTAAGAATATCCAATAGTGGAGTTTTATTTGCAGGAACTTTATATAAACTTAATTCATCTAAATTTCTATATCAATTATCTAAGGGTGATTATTTAGAAATTCAAAAATAATTGACATTTTTTAAAAAAAGAGTTAATATAGGGTAGGAAAAAGTTTAGTATTGAGGATAGAAAAGGCAGCTATCACCCTTGTTAGGAGATATGGGAAATGTCGTCCCATCTTTACTAAATAAATAGAAATAAAAAAGGAATAGTAAATATTCCTTTTTCTTTTACTTATTATTTAAAATGTTATATAATGATATAAAATATTTTATTATAATTTACATAAAGAAAGGTGAAATAATGGAAATTTGTTCTTTAATTAATAGACTTATAAAATATGCTCTTAAAAATTCGTTGATAACAGAAGATGATGTTATACTTGTTAGAAATGAATTAATGGCATTATTACATTTAAAAGATTGGCAAGATGTAAAAGAAGATTGTCAAATACCAGAATATCCACAAGAGATATTGGATAGAATTTGTGACTATGCTATTGAACAAAAAATAATAGAAGATGGAGTTACAGATAAAGACATTTTTGATACAGAAATTATGGGAAAATTTACTGCTTTTCCAAGAGAGATTATAGAAACTTTTAAAGAACTTTCTCAACAAAATATAAAGTTGGCAACTGATTTTTTCTATAATTTTTCTAAAAAGACTAACTATATCAGAACTGAAAGAATAGAAAAAAATCTATATTGGAGAAGTCCCACAGAGTATGGAGATTTAGAAATTACTATAAATTTATCTAAACCTGAAAAAGATCCAAAGGAAATTGAAAGGCAAAAAAATATGCCACAAGTAAGTTATCCTAAATGTCTTTTATGCTATGAGAATGTTGGTTTTTCTGGAACTTTAACTCATCCAGCAAGACAAAATCATAGAGTTATCCCTTTAACTTTGGATAATGAAAGATGGTATTTTCAATATTCTCCTTATGTTTATTATAATGAACATGCAATAATATTTTGCTCAGAACATAGAGAAATGAAAATAAATAGAGATACTTTTTCAAGAACATTAGACTTTATAAATCAATTTCCACATTATTTCATAGGTTCTAATGCAGATTTACCAATAGTTGGAGGTTCTATTTTAAGTCATGATCATTATCAAGGTGGAAATCATGAATTTCCTATGGCTAAGTCAGAAATTGAAAAAGAAATTATTTTTGATGAATATCCAAATATAAAGGCAGGAATAGTAAAATGGCCTATGTCTGTTATAAGATTAAAGTCTTTAAATAGAAAAGATTTGGTTGATTTAGCAGATAAAATTTTAAAGGCTTGGAGAGAGTATTCAGATGAAGAAGTTGAAGTATTTGCATATACAAATTCAACTCCACATAATACTATAACTCCTATTGCTAGAAGAAGAGAAGATTATTTTGAAATTGATTTAGTTCTAAGAAATAATAGAACTGATGAAGCTAATCCTTTGGGTATCTTCCACCCACATAGTGAACATCACAATATTAAAAAAGAAAATATTGGACTAATAGAAGTTATGGGACTTGCAGTTTTACCAGGAAGATTAAAATTTGAAATGAGAAAAATTGCTGAATATTTAAAAGATGAAGATTTTGAAAAGAAAATTTTTGAAGATAAGGATACTCAAAAACATTTAGCTTGGTTAAAAGCCTTTATAAATAAATATTCTAATATTAAAAATTTATCAGTGAATGAAATTTTAGAGAATATTTTAAATGTTGAAATTGGTTTAACATTCTCAAGAGTTCTTGAAGATGCAGGAGTTTTTAAAAGAGATGAAAAAGGAAAGAATGCCTTTCTTAAATTTATAAATCATATTGGAGGTAGGTTTTAATGTCTATATTAGTTTGTGGAGGAGCAGGCTATATTGGTAGCCATGTTGTTAAATATTTATTAGAAAAAAATGAAGATGTTATAGTTGTTGATAGTTTAATTACAGGGCATGTTGATGCTGTTGATGAGAGAGCACATTTAGAGCTTGGAGATTTAAAAGATGAAGAATTTTTAAATAGAGTTTTTGAAAAATATCAAATTGATGGTGTTATAGATTTTGCTGCTTTCTCTTTGGTTGGAGAAAGTGTAGGAGAACCTTTAAAATATTTTGAAAATAATTTTTATGGTACTCTTTGCTTATTAAAAATTATGAAAAATCATAATGTAGATAAGATAGTATTTTCTTCTACTGCTGCAACTTATGGAGAAGCAGAAAATACGCCTATACTTGAAACAGATAGAACAGAACCTACTAATCCTTATGGAGAAAGTAAATTAGCTGTTGAAAAAATGTTTAAATGGTGTGCTAATGCCTATGGCTTAAAATACACTGCTTTAAGATATTTTAATGTTGCTGGTGCATATCCAAGTGGAGAAATTGGAGAAGCACACACTTGTGAAACTCATTTAATTCCATTAATTTTACAAGTTGCATTGGGACAAAGAGAAAAAATATCTATCTACGGAGATGACTACCCTACTCCTGATGGAACTTGCATAAGAGATTATATTCATGTTATGGATTTAGCAGATGCACATTATCTTGCTTTAAATAGATTAAGAAATGGTGGAGATAGCCAAATATTTAATTTAGGAAATGGAGAAGGTTTCTCTGTAAAAGAAGTTATAGAAGTTACAAGAAAGGTTACAGGGCATCCTATTCCAGCTGAACTTAGTCCAAGAAGAGCAGGAGACCCTGCAAGACTTATAGCTTCATCTAAAAAAGCTATTGATGAATTAAAATGGAAACCTAAATATGATAAATTAGAACAAATTATTGAAACTGCTTGGAATTGGCATAAAAATCATCCTAATGGATATGAAGATTAAAATGGGGCTGTTACAAATCAAACTATTAAAATGAAAATAAAAAATAAGTGAAATTACATTCTAAATTTTAGATAAAAAATCAAATAGAATGAGCCGAGCAAATCTCACTGTGTTTGAACGAAGTGAGTTTAGTGAATTTGCAGCGAATTCTTGATTTTTTATCGTTAAGAAATTTAGCTAGTAATGAACTATTTTTTATTTCATTTGTAAGTTTGCAACAGCCTCATTTTTTTACTTCCTTTCCATCTTTAAATGTTGTTTGGTTGATAAAAATAATAATTAATGTAAATAGTAATTATCAACTTCTTGACCATTTTTAAATGTTGCTTGGTCTATAATCTTTCCATTTTCATCATAAAATATTGATACTCCATCAGGTAAACCGTTTTTTTGATTACTTTCTATTTTTAATTTTCCATTTGGATAATATTCTTTTACAACTCCATTTATAATACCATTTTTATGTGGAAGCTCTCTTTTTAAATTTCCATTTTCATAGTAATCTCTTTGTAGTCCCTCTACTTTACCATTTTTAAAGGTTGCTACACTTGCTAATTTACCACTTGGATAATATAACTTAGAAGACCCTTCTATTACTCCATTTTTAAAAGGGATTTTTCCTTCTAATACACTATCCCCTTCTGAAATAGGAGGCACTTTATAGTTTTCTACTATACCTGTAAATGGTGTTTTTTCTCCTATAACATATACTATACCTTTATCATCAACATAAGCATTTTCCATTTTTACTACTCTTTCTGCTGAAAAAGATAAGGCTGATATCAATAAAAATACTCCTATTATTATTTTTTTCATTTCTTTTCCTCCTAAATTTATTAATTTATTTGTTTATTGTCTTTAAATGTTGTTTGATCAATTATTTTTCCTGTTTTATCATATTCTTTAGAAATTCCATCTAGTTTATCTTCTTTAAAACTAGCTTCTATTTGAAGTTTCCCATTTGGATAATAAATTTTACTTATTCCTTGTAATTTATCATTCTTATAAAATCTTTCTTCTTTTAAAACTCCATTTTCATAATATGATTTTGTTAAACCTTCTCTTAAACCATTTTTATATTTTTCTTCACTTTCTAGTTTTCCATTTGGATAATATGCTCTTAGAGAACCTTCAGTTTTTCCGTTTTTATAATTAGCTTCTATCTCTAATTTACCTGTAACTTCATTGTATTGTTTTACTACTCCATTTAACTCATCATCTTTATATGGGAATTCCCCTATTAATACCCCTTTAGTTGAATATTTTTTCCCCATTCCATTCTTCTTACCATTTTTATGTGAAATTTCTAGTTTTATTATACCATTTTCATAAAAATCTTTTTGTATACCATTTGTTTTTCCATTTTTAAATGTACCTATCTTTGCTAATTTCCCATTTGGATAATATAATTCAACAACTCCATCTATTATTCCATTTTTAAATGAAATTTTACCTTCAAAAACATTGTTTCCTTCTGGAATTTTATAATTTTTTACTACACCTGTATATGGAATTTTTTCACCTATAGCATATACTATTCCAGTTTTTTTATCTAAAAATGTGTCTTCATATGATAAGGTTCTTTCTGTTGAAAAAGATAAAGCTGAAACCACCAAAAATAATCCTAATAATACTTTTTTCATCTTGTCACTCCTTAATATAAATAAAAAGGAGATTACAAAAATAATCCCCTCAAATATTTATTTACAAAAAGTTTATTTTGTTTTTACTTCTTGACCATTTTTAAATGTTGCTTGTTCAACAACTTGTCCATTTTCATCATATCTTTTTACAAGTCCATCTACTTGTCCATTTTTATAAGGAATTTCTAGTTGTAATTTTCCATTTTCAAAATAACCTTTCATTATTCCTTCTTCTTTGTCATTTTTAAAAGTTACTTCACTTAATAGTTTTCCACTTGGATAGTATTTTTTAGATAATCCTTCTCTTTTACCATTAACTATCATAGTTTCATATTCTAATTTACCTTCTTGATTATATTGTTTTGCAATACCATTTGCAATATTATTTTTAAATAATACTTCTGTTTCCACTCTTCCAGATGGAGAATAATGTTTTTCAACACCTTCTTTTACATTATTTTTAAAAGTAGTTTCAAACTCAACTGAACCATTAGCATAAAAAGATTTTGACACTCCATCTAAAGCTCCATTCACATAACTTTCTTCTGATATCATTTTACCAGTTTCATTATAGACCAATGTTTTTCCGTCTAATTTTCCATTTTTAAATTCCATTGTAGCTTCAAGTTTTCCACTGGCGTATTTCTTTTCAACTGTCCCTGTAAATGGAGTTTGTTGCCCTTGAAGATATACCATTGAAGTTTGTTGATTAAGTTCCATTTTTTCAATAGGAACTCTCTTTTCACCTGCTGCAAATGCCAATACTGAACCTAACAAAAATAAACCTGCTAATAATTTTTTCATCTTATCCCTCCTAAAATATATTTTAAAGTATTACTTTCTTATTTCACCATTGTACTTATCTTTAATAAGTTCAAGTATGGTATTCATAGCTTTGTCTATATCTTCATCTGTAAGAGTTCTATTTTTATCTCTCAATACTATGCTCATAGCAACAGATTTTTTATCTTTATCAATCTTATCACCAGAATATACATCAAAGATATCTATTTTTTCAATAAGTGCTACTTTCTTTTTGATTTCTTTTATCATATCCCCAACTAAGATATCTCTATCCAATGTTATAGCTAAATCTCTTAATACTTCTGGATATTTACTAATACTTTCATAATTTACTTTTATTTTAATATATTTTAACAATTTTGTTAAGTTAAGTTCGGCAAAGAACAATTTTTCTCTTTTTATGCCAAAATAATTTACTAAATTAGGGTGAAGTTCTCCAAATACTCCTATGACATCTTCACCTATTTTTATTTCAGCACTTGCTCCTGGATGAAAATTAGGATTTTTTAATCTTGTCAAAGAATATCTTGTTACATTCAATCTTTCAAGTAAAAATTCTAAATATCCTTTTAAATCATAAAAATTATAATCTGTTTTTGATTGATTCCATAGATTTTTATCTTCTCTTCCAGATAAAATTATACCTATTTTTAAATCTTCAATAGCAAGTCCATCTTTTTCTGCTCCAAGATTTTTAAAAGTTTTACTTATTTCAAATAGTTTCAAATCTGTTTGATTTCTATTTATATTATCCCTTACATTAGTTATTAAACTGTATAGTAAAGTAGGTCTCATTATAGCCATATCTTCACTTAATGGATTTTTTATTTCTATAACTTCATCTCCAAAATTAAATAATTCCTTTGTAAATTTTGGTATAAAGCTATAATTTATAACTTCATTTAAGCCCATTTCCTTTAAAATTTCTCTAACTATTCTTGAAATTTTAAAGTTTGTATTTTCTTCTCCTGATTCTATACTCATAACAGGGATCTTAGCTTCTATATTATCAAAACCATACATCCTAATAACTTCTTCATATATATCTGCTGGTCTTGTTAAATCTGCTCTATAACTAGGAGGAATTAAGAGCATAGTTCCATCTCCCAATGGTTTTAATTCAATATCCAAGTGAGTTAAGATTTTTCCAACTTCTTCATAAGTTAAACTTTTTCCAATAAATTTATTTAATTTTTCTAAATTTAATGTTATTTCTGCTCTTTTAGGTTTTTCAACATATTTATCAATAACTTCTGATAAAATATCTCCACCTGCAACCTCTGCTATTAAAGATACTGCTCTTGACATTACAGTACTAAGATTTTCAATATCCATTCCTCTTTCATTTCTATAAGCAGAGTCTGTAAAAATTCCTAATTCTCTTGAAGTTTTTCTAATATTTTCTGGTGTGAAGTATGCAACTTCAACAAATATATTTTTTGTATCATTATCTATTTGAGTATTTTGTCCACCAATTACCCCTGCTATTGCTATTGCCTTTTCATCATCTGCTATAACAAGCTCTCCATTTTTTAATACTCTATCCACTCCATCAAGAGTTGTAATTTTTTCATTTTCCTTAGCAGCTCTTATTGTTATATTTCCTTCTAATTTATCTAAATCAAAAGCATGCATAGGTTGATTATATTCAAACATAACAAAGTTTGTTACATCAACTATATTATTTATAGGATTAAGTCCCATAGCTCTTATTCTTGATTTTAACCAAGCAGGTGAATCTTGAACTTTTACATTCTTAATCACTCTACCCATATATCTCTTACATCTTTCTTTATCTTCAATATCCACTTTTACCATAGTATTTATTGATTCAATAGTTTCAGTAATTTCTATCATAGGATATTTAACTTTTCTATTATAGTAAGCTGCAATCTCCCTTGCTATCCCTATATGAGATAAACAATCTGGTCTGTTAGGTGTAATTTCTAATTCAAATATTACATCATTTAAACCTGCATATTCTCTATATTCTTTTCCTATTGGTGCATCTTCTGGAAGAATTATTATTCCTTCACTTTCTTTTGCAAGACCTAATTCTGCCTCAGAACATAACATTCCATAAGATTCTATATCTCTTATTTTACTCTTTTTTATCTTAAAATTTCCTGGTAGCACTGCTCCAATTTTAGCAACTACAACCTTATCATTTAATTTATGATTTTTAGCACCACATATTATTTGTAATGGTTCTCCTTCTCCGATATCAACTTTTAATAGTGTCAATCTATCTGAATTTGGGTGTTTATCAAACTCAACTATTTGCCCTATTACAACATTATCTAAATCTTTTCCTTGAATATCAATAGCTTCTACTTCTTGTCCTATCATAGTAAGTGCATTAGCTATTTCATCAATACTTTCTTTTATATCTACATATTGTTTTAGCCAATTTAATGAAATTAACATTTACTTTTCTCTCCTTACTTGAATTGTTTTAAAAATCTCATATCATTTTCAAAAAATGCTCTCAAGTCCCCAATACCATGTCTAAGCATAGTTACACGCTCTATACCAACTCCAAAAGCAAAACCATTTACTTCATCTGGATTAAGTCCTACATATTTTAAAACTTCTGGGTCTACCATTCCACAACCCATTATTTCTATCCAGCCACTCTCTTTACAAAGCCTACAACCTTTTCCATGGCAAATCATACATTCAACATCCATTTCAGCACTAGGTTCTGTAAATGGGAAGAAATGTGGTCTGAATCTTACTTTTCTATCTCCAAAAACCTCTTTTACAAAGTGAGTTAAAATTCCTTTTAAATCTGCAAATGATATATCTTTCCCAACAACCAAACCTTCCATTTGATGAAACATAGGTGTATGTGATATATCGTAGTCTGGTCTATACACTTTTCCAGGGCAAATCATTCTAAATGGTGTTCCATGTTCAAGCATATATCTTATTTGAACTGGCGAAGTTTGAGTCCTCAAAACAATAGAATCATTCAAATAAAATGTATCTGTTAAATCTCTTGACGGGTGTGTCTTTGGAATATTCAAAGCATTAAAATTATATTCAACAGTTTCTATTTCTGGTCCATCTACAATATCAAAACCCATTTTTGAAAAGATATTTTTCATAAGCTCCATTGTTTCATTGATGGGATGTATAGTACCATAGTTATATTTTTTTCCTGGCAAACTTATATCTATTATTTCACTTTCTAATCTTTCATTCAATTCTTTTTCTTTTAAAGCCTTATTTTTTTCGTCTAATAGGCTATTTATTGTTTCTTTTACTTCATTTATTATCTGTCCAATCTTAGGTCTTTCTTCGGCAGAAAGGTCTTTCATTTTCTTAGATAATTCTGTAAAAATTCCTTTTTTCCCCATATAATTTACTCTAATTTCTTCAAGTCTTTGAAGAGTCTTAGATTCTTTTATATAGTTTTGTATTTCTTCTTTAACTTTTAGAATCTCTTCTTTCATTTTTCTCTCTTTTCCTCCATCTGTACCTATAATTGCTTGTGAAATAATTGCATATTACCATTTTCTAAAATAATAACACCATATCTACCATCCTCTGCTGCACCTGGATTAAATAATACTATATCATCATCTTTTTCTATATATGGTTTATGAGTATGTCCAAATACAACAAGAGAAACATTTAACTTTTTTCCAATTTCTTTTATAGAATTTAGACTTCTTTTTACACCATAAAGATGTCCATGAGTTAAAAAAATTTTTATACCATCTATTTCAAAAAGATTTTCTTCATTATGGCTTCTATCAAAAAAATCACAATTTCCTTTTACCATATAGTATTTTGCTTCTGGGTAAACATAAGATAACTCATCTATATCTTTTATTCCGTCACCAGCAGCTATGACAATATCTGGTTTTTCTTTTTCAAAAATTTTTAAAGCCTCATCAAAATATGAATGTGAATCTGACAAGACCAGAATTTTTTTCATTTTTTCTCCAATCTAATTTTCTAAATCTTCTTCTTTTTTAATTTTTGTAATAGCTGCAACTTTTTCATCATCAGCTACTTTCATAATTCTAACACCTTGTGTTGCTCTACCTATACGAGAAATTTCGTTTATAGAAGTTCTAATAACTATTCCATTAGAAGTTATACACATCAACTCTTCATCTTCACTGACTTCTAATACTGACACAACCTTACCAGTTTTTTCATTAACCTTTAAGTTTATGACTCCTTTTCCACCTCTGTTATATTGAGGATATTCATCAAGACTTGTTCTCTTTCCATATCCATTTTCAGTTATAGTCAATATATCTGTTTCAGGATTTTTTATAAGCATAGCTGAAACAACCATATCTCCCTTTCTAAGAGTTATTGCCTTTACTCCTTGTGTACTTCTTCCAGTAGCTCTTATTGTATCAGTTAAAAATCTTGTACAATATCCATCATGAGTAGCTATTAAAATTTCTTCCTTATTAACATCTTCTATAAGTCCAACAAAGATAATATCATCATCTTCCTTTGTCTTTATAGCAATTAAACCTGAATTATTTATATTTTTAAATTCTCCTAATGAAGTTTTCTTTATTAAACCATTTTTAGTTATAAAAACAACCTCTTTTTCAGGTAAAAATTCTTTTATTACTATTGTATCTCTAACTTTTTCACCTTCTGAAAGATTTATTATATTGCTAAGTAATCTTCCTCTTGATTGTCTGGATAAATCTGGAATTTCATAGGCTCTTATATTATACACCTTTCCTCTATCTGTGAAAACCATTATTGTGTCAAGAGTTGAGGCAGAAGTAATTTTTTCTGCATAATCATCTTCTATTGTATTAAGTGCAGAAACACCTTTTCCACCTCTTCTTTGTGCCTTATACTTACTTGCTTCTATTCTCTTTACATATCCTTTATTAGTATATGTAATGATTATTTCTTCATCTTTTATTAAATCTTCTGGAAGAATTTCCATTCTTTCTTCTTCTATTTTTGTTCTTCTTTTATCTGCATATTTTTCTTTAAGCTCTAATAATTCTTTTTTCATTATGTCATAAATTTTATTATTATCTTCAAGAACTTCTCTCAATTCTTTTATTAAAGCTTCTATTTCTTTAAATTCTGTATCTATTTTTTCTCTTTCCAAACCTGTCAATCTTTGTAATTTCATATCTAGTATTGATCTAGCTTGAATATCCGTAAAAGCATATTTTTCTATTAATTGTTCTCTAGCAACTGTACCATCAGAAGATGCTCTAATAAGCTCAATAATTCTATCAATATTTTCTAAGGCTATTTGATAACCTTTTAAAATATGAGCTCTCTTTTCTGCTTTATCCAAATCAAATGCAGTTCTTCTTGTTATAACATCAAATCTATGTTTGATATATTCATTTAACATCTCTTTTAGATTTAAAACTCTTGGTACATTATTTACCAAAGAAAGCATTATAACCCCAAAAGTAGTTTGTAAATCTGTATATTTATATAGTTTATTTAGAACAAGTTCAGGCTCTTCACCTTTTTTTACTTCTATTAGTATTCTTATTCCTTCTCTGTTCGATTCATCTCTTAAATCTGAAATTTCAGTTATTTTCTTTTCTTTAACTAAATTAGCAATTTTTTCAATTAAATTAGCTTTATTTAATTGATATGGAATTTCACTTACTATTATATTTGATTTTCCATTTTTTAACTCTTCTATATCTACTTTTCCTCTTACCTTTATTTTTCCTCTACCTGTCTTATAGGCTTCTATTATTCCAGCCCTACCATCTATTATAGCTCCTGTTGGAAAATCTGGTCCTTTAATATAGTTCATAAGTTCTAAAATTTCTATATCTTTATTATCTATAATTGCTAATATTCCATCAACTAACTCTCCTAAATTATGAGGAGGTATATTAGTTGCCATACCAACTGCTATTCCTATTGCTCCATTTAATAATAAATTAGGTAATTTTGCAGGTAATACTGTTGGTTCATCTAAGGAGTCATCAAAGTTCTTTCTCCAATCAATAGTATTTTTATCTATATCTTCTAATAATTCAGCAGTTATTTTTTCCATTCTAGCTTCTGTATATCTCATTGCTGCTGCTGAATCTCCATCAATAGAACCAAAGTTTCCATGTCCTTCAACAAGTAAATATCTGTAATTGAAATCTTGTGCCATTCTTACCATAGTTCCATACACTGCTAAATCTCCATGAGGGTGATACTTACCTAAAACTTCCCCAACTATTCTGGCAGATTTCTTAAATGGTTTGTCATTAGTCATTCCCATTTCATTCATTGCAAATAAAATTCTTCTATGAACAGGTTTTAAACCATCTCTTACATCTGGCAATGCTCTACTTACTATAACACTCATTGAGTAGTCTAAGTAAGATTCTTTTAACTCTTCTTCAATATATCTGTTATCAACATTTGACATTTATATTATCCTCCTAAGTAAAAGTTAAATAACTCCTGCTGAAACTGAAATAATAAATGTATAAAAAATAGTTCATTGCTAGCTAAATTTCTTAACATTTAAAAATTGACATTCGCTGCAAATTCAGCAAACTTACTGACAAGTCAGCTTCAAACAAGCTGAGATTTGCTCAGCTCATTTCCTTCAATTTTTAAACTAAAATTTAGAATGCAATTCACTTATTTTTTATTTACATTATATCTTTATTAATTTACAGTCGTTTTATTTAACTTTTCCTCACATATTTGTTTTGCTTTTATATATCTATATTTTTTACATATTCTGCATGTTCTTCTATAAATTCTCTTCTTGGTTCAACCTTATCTCCCATAAGTTTATCAAAAAGCATATCAGCTTCTCTTGCATTATCTATTGAAACTTTTAGAAGCAATCTTCCATCTGGGTTCATAGTTGTTTCCCAAAGTTGTTCTGGGTTCATTTCTCCAAGCCCTTTATATCTTTGGATAGTATATTTTTTATTTTCTTGATTCATTTGACCTAGAATATTTTTTAACTCTAAATCATTATAGGCATAAATTATTTGTTTTCCTGCTGCCACCTTATATAGTGGAGGGCAAGCAATATAGACATTTCCACCATAAATTAAATCTATCATATGTCTGTATAAGAAAGTCAAAATCAATGTTCTTATATGTGCTCCATCAACATCAGCATCTGTCATAAGAATTATTTTTCCATATCTCAATTTAGATATATCAAAAGTTTCTCCTATACTTGTTCCAAATGCAGTAACCATAGCTCTTATTTCAGAACTTTCCAAAGATTTATGTAACCCTGCTTTTTCAACATTTATAATTTTACCTCTAAGTGGTAATATTGCTTGATTATACCTATCTCTACCTTGTTTTGCTGAACCACCAGCTGAATCTCCTTCAACTATAAAGATTTCACATTCTTCTGCTTTTTTAGAAGTACAGTCTGCTAATTTCCCAGGAAGAGAACCAACCTCTAAAACAGATTTTCTTAGAACTAACTCTCTTGCTTTTTGTGCAGCTTCCCTTGCCTTTTTAGAATTCAATATCTTTTCAATTATAATCTTTGTTATATTAGGATTATCTTCTAAAAATATTTTTAAACTATTTGAAACTACTGTATTTACTATCCCAGATACTTCTGAATTTCCAAGTTTACCCTTAGTTTGACCTTCAAATTGAGGTTGAGGGATCTTTGTAGATATAATTCCCACAACTCCTTCTCTTATATCATTTCCCATAAGTTTACCATCTTTATCTTTTAGTAAACCTTGTGCTTTTCCTACATCATTTATAACTTTTGTAAGTGCAGTTCTAAAACCTTGAACATGTGTTCCACCCTCATGAGTATTTATATCATTTACAAATGAATAGATAACTTCATTTTGTGAAGTTGTATAAGTAAATGTTACATCTACACCAACATTATCTTGTTCAGCTGATACAAAAAATGGTTTTTCTATAATAGTTGTTTCATCTTTTACTATTTCATTTAAGAAATCTAAAATTCCACCATCAAATTTATAAATTTCTTCTTTCTTTTCATCTTTTCTTAAATCTGAAAGAATTATAGTTAAACCCTTGTTTAAATAAGCTAACTCTTTTAATCTATTTGAAAGAGTGAAATAATTATATACCAATGTTTCAAAAATTTCTCCATCTGCTTTAAATCTCACTGTTGTACCATGTTCATTTTCATCACAAGTACCTATAACTTTAACATCTTCTTCTGGTTTTCCTCTATGATATTTTTGATAGTGTACAGTTCCATTTTTTCTAACTTCTACTTCAAGCCATTCAGAGAGAGCATTAACAACTGAAACTCCAACTCCATGTAGTCCTCCTGAAACCTTATAATTATCATTTTCAAATTTTCCACCAGCATGTAGAACTGTTAAAACTATTTCTAATGCAGATTTTCCATACTTTGGATGTATATCAGTGGGAATTCCTCTTCCATTATCAACAACTTCTATGATATTATCTGGAAGAATTTTTACTTCTATCTTATCACAATATCCAGCCAAAGCCTCATCAACAGAATTATCTACTATTTCCCATACCAAATGATGTAGTCCTCTTTCTGATGTTGTCCCTATATACATTCCTGGTCTTTTCCTAACAGCTTCTAATCCTTCCAGAACTGTTATATTCTGTGCTTCATAACTCATAATATCCTCCATTAACAAAAGTCAAATAGCTCCTACTGAGACTGAATTTTTAATCTCAAGCGCTAACCGTTCGCTAAAAAGCAAAACTCGTTGATAAATCAACTCAAACAGTTGCTTTTCTTAACGCTCACTAACATAGCATTTTACGATAAAATTCGTCATTCGTAGTTCACTTATTTGGACTTTTTTAATATTTACTTTAATTTTATATCCTCTATTTTAAATTTTATTTCTAAATTTTCTAATATCTTCTCTATTATTTTTATTTTATTTGTATAAATATAATGTTTTACAGCAGAATTATAGCCTTTTACATAGATGATATTTTCTTTAAAATCAATAACAGAACTATTTTGAGATAAATCTAAAAATAATTCTTTCCATTTTTCTTTTAAAATCATAAGTTTTATTCTATCATCATTTGAAATTTTAAATGTTGCTATTTCACTTATTGATATTACTTTCATCTTCTATAATTCCTTTTTCAACATAGAAATTCTTAGCTTCTATATCCAATTTATCCGTTGAACTTATCAATACTTGTATATCTCTTTTATTGAAAAAATCTAATATTGATTTTCTTCTATCTTCATCAAAATATGAAGTTATATCATCAATAATAACAACAGGATTTTCTTTTCTATTTTTCTTTATTATCTCAATTTCTGAAAGTTTTAAAGAAAATATTATAGATTTTTTTTCACCTTGTGAAGCAGAAATCTTGGCTTCATACCCATTTAAAAGAAATTTATAATCATCTTTATGAGGTCCTACAAGTGAAAATTTATATCTATCCTCTTGATATTTCTTTTGTAAAATTTCTTTTTTTAGGCTTTCTTGTATCATTTCAATAGTTACTTTTGCAGTTTTATCTAAACTTGTTTCATATTTTAGATTTAATTCCTGCGCTATATTAAAAAGTTTTCTATATTGTAAGTTCAGTATTATTGAAAGACTTTTTACATATTCTATTCTTGTAAAGATTATATAAGAGGCATACTTTATAAATTCTTTTTCATAGATAGCAAATTCTTCACTATTTCTCTTATTCTCTTTTAGATATTTATTTCTAATTTTTAATAATTTATCGTAGTTTTTAAGATTACTTAGATACTCTTTATCTATTTGAGATATTTCAATATCAAAGAAATCTCTTCTATTTTTAGGAGAACCATTAATTAAAATTATATCCTCAGGTATATAGGCAATAATATTTACTTTTCCATAGAAATCTGTCTGGCTAATTCTTTTTTTATTAAAGAAAAATTCTTTTTTTGCACCAGTTATATTTTTAAATCTTACAGAAATCTTGTTATTTGCAATATAATCTTGATATGAAATTGAAGATATGAACTCCTCAAAATTATATTTTATCATCTCTGAGGTTTTCTTTGTCTTAAAACTTATACCTGTGGAACTGTAATAAATTGCCTCCAATAAACTTGTCTTCCCTTGTGCATTCTTACCATAGAAAACATTTATTTTATCAGATAAATCTACTGAACTATTTTCTAAATTTCTAAAATTCAAATAAGTGATATTAGATATTTTCAATCCAGCACCTCAATTATTCCACAACATAAATTTTATCAAAGATTTCTACTTTATATTTAGGATAAATTTTTCTACCTCTTCTTGTTTCTACCTCATCATTAACTTTAACCTTACCATCTAAAATAACTTGTTTTGCCTGAGAACCACTATCTACAACAGCAAGCCACTTTAAAAACTGATCAAGTTTTATAAATTCTGTTGATATTTTTACTTTTTCTATATTTTTCATAATACACTTCCTTATCTAAAACTTGCCTTATAGTTTACCACATTTTTTGTTATTTGTCATTTTGGTTTATTTTTTCAAGCATTTCTTGATATTCATTTTTTAAAATTTCCATTATAGTTGCTCCCATCATCTTATAATACATAGTTTTACTAAATTTTTTTACATTTAATATCACATCTATATTACTATTATCAATCTCCTTTTTTATTTTTTCTAATGCCTTTTCTTCAATTTCAATTTTTGTTGCTTCATCAAAATGAGATAAAATTTTTTCTAAATCTTTTTCTCCTACATTGTATATTTTTTCATCTACATTGTCAATAGTTTCATTTACTTCTAATTTAGAATTTGAAATTTTTTCTTCTAATAATAATTTTCCAGTTTTAGTTTCAGATTTATTTTCAAAAAAATTATTTTCACTCATAATTTCTTTAAAGTTTGAAATTCTTTCCATACCTTTTTTTCTTGCTTGTTTTATTTGGCTTTTATTTTTTAAACCTTTACCTTTGCTGACATTTTCAAAAATAGTCATATTTATATTATTTATTTTTTTACTACCTTTTCCACCAATATTTTTTAATATTCCACTGATATAATTAGGTAAACCTATTTCTATATTTTTGTCCATATGAATAAGAATGTTTAAAACTCTTTTTAACATTTCTTCTCCATCTTCATTTAAAATTTTTTTAATTTTTTTATCCACCCAAGCATTCCACTTTACTGAAATTTTTGGATTTTCTTTGGCCTTATTAATTAAATATTCAATATTATCTTGATATTCAATATCAGCATTGACATCAATTATTTCTTCAACACCATCTAAATTTTCTTTTACTATATTTTTATCAGTCTTTTTGACAAACTCAGATACATGGCAATCCCCATCTCTTTCTTTATTAAAGACATAGGCTATATAATAGGTATTTTCATCTTTTTTATATATTTCCTCAAAACTTAAAATATACTTTAAATCTAATAAAACTTCAAATGCTTTTAAAATCCTAGTAAGGACTGGCTTCATTCTATTCAAATAATATTCTTTAACTCCATTTTTTACTATTCTTTCAACTCTTTGTTCTATCTTTAATGGAATTATAGCAGCCAAAGTTCTAACATTTATTTCACCTTTATTATTCTTGTATCTTATTTTACTTATATATTTATATATTCTTGAAGCTATTGGGTCTTTTACCATAATTTCAAGTAAATTCTTTGTGTTGTATTTTATATATCTTTTGCTTTTTATTTTGTTTACAATATTTTTATTTAATACCACTCTATAAAAAATTTTTTTACCCACTTTTAATTTTTGATAATTTAAAAGTTGAAATGAGCTATCTTCAAATTTATTCTTTCCAAATTTTGTATGATTAGAAATTTCAAATTGATAGATAGTACTTTTTAAATTTTTTAAAGCCTGCTCAACCTTGGCATAATAAGCCCTATTCATTTTATTTCCTAAGAAATTAACTATAAAATCTGAAATTTCAAATTCTATTGCAACTTCACCATCGTCAATTTTTTGATTTGTTTTTTCTTGATACATAGAAATTAAAAAAGTATAAATTTTTTCTTCAAATATAGAAGGCTGAAAAACTTTATCTTTTTTGTCTTTAGGAATAAGTGTACTATACATAGTTACCCCTAAATCTTCAAAAGTATATTTAAAATTTATTCTTTTATTTTGTTTTTGTGGAGTAAAAAATGGAAAATAAATCATCTCAATAGGAATATTTATAAAATTTTCTTGCAGATTTAAATAATTTCCTGTTTCTCTTATATATATTTCTTGAACTTCAATATCTGGAACTTCTTGATTTTCAATTTTTATATCATTAATATTTTCAAATTGCATTAAATCATCTTTCAAAGAACCAGATTTTGAAACTTCAAAATTTTCTGTTTTTATAACTTCAACTATTTTTTTTTCTTCATCTTGAATATTTTTTTCTTTTTTCATTTCAAACTCTCCATATAATATGTTATTGCAATATTTTTTAAATATGTATATAATTAAAAATAAAAAATATCACAGAAAAATTTTATCATATTTTTTGTATATATTCAATAATAAAAAATATAATTTTTAATTATAAAATTTACTGGATTTAAATTTTTATCTATTAAATAAATATTGAAAATAAAATAAAATTTTAATGTGTATCTATAATAATATTTTACTTTTTAGCAAAATTAAAAGAAAAAAATTTTATATTGATAAAAATCTTTAAAAAATAATAATTTAAAAAATGTATATTGATAAAAATAAAATATATAATAAAATTTTCTTCTATATTCAATAAAAAAATTTTCTTAAATAAAAATTTTATAAAAAATTCAATACTTATTTTTAATGTATATTAATAAAAATAAAAATAAAAATAATTTTCACATTTTTCTTCAAATAAATTCTAAATTTTGATTGCTTTTTAATTTTTTTTAATTTCATTACATATAACATAATCTACAAAAAACATAACTAGCATTTTAAAATTAGTTATTAACTCTATAAATAAATACTTGACAAAATATCAAATAACTTGTAAAATTCTAAACTGAATACAGTAGTTTTTTGGAGGTGAATATATTTTATGAAAAGAACATTTCAACCAAATCAAAGAAAAAGAAAAAAAGATCACGGTTTTAGAGCTAGAATGTCAACTAAAAATGGAAGAAAAGTTTTAAAAAGAAGAAGAGTTAGAGGAAGAGCTAAATTATCAGCATAAAGCCCAGTGAAAAACACTGGGTTTTTACCTAGAATTATTTTTGGAGACATAATGAATACTTTAAAAAAGAATGGAGAGTTTCAAAATATATACAATCTTGGAAATAAATATTTTGGTAGTTACTCTCTTATTTTTTTTAATAAAAATAAATTAGAATATTCAAGATTTGGTTTTGTTGCCAGTAAAAAAATAGGAAAAGCATTTTGTAGGAATAGAATTAAAAGACTTTTTAGAGAATATATTAGATTAAATATAAATAAATTAAACGATAATTATGATATAATCATAGTAGCTAAGAAAAAATTTGGAGAAAATATAGAAAATTTAAAATACCAAGATATAAAAAAAGATTTAGATAGGATGTTTAAAAATTCTAAAATTATATAGGAAAAGATATGAGAAAAATATTAATACTGTTAATTAGATTTTATCAAAAATTTATTTCTCCAATGTTTCCAGCAAAATGTAGATTTTATCCAACCTGTTCACAATACACCTTAGAAGCTATTAAAGAATATGGAGCTATTAAGGGGACATATTTAGGAATAAAAAGAATATTAAAATGTCATCCTTTTCATGAGGGAGGGTACGATCCTGTACCAAAAAGAAAAAATAAAAATTCGGAGGGAAAAAAGGAAGAATGAGTTATATAAGACAATTTTTAGCGTTTTTATTAAATACTACTGATAAATATGTAGGAAACTTTGGTATTTCAATAATAATAGTTACAATAATAATAAAAATATTATTATTGCCTTTAACATTGAAACAAGATAAATCAATGAAAGAAATGAAAAAACTTCAACCTGAATTAGAAAAAATTAAACAAAAATATGCAAATGATAAACAGATGTTAAATATAAAAACTATGGAGCTATATAGAGAACATAAGGTTAATCCATTAGGTGGATGCTTACCAATTTTGATACAATTACCAATTCTATGGGCTTTATTTGGAGTACTAAGAAGTGGAATTATTCCTAAGGATTCTTCATTCTTATGGATGAGGCTTGCAGATCCAGATCCATTTTATATACTACCAGTTTTAAATGGAGCTGTATCTTTTCTTCAACAAAAATTAATGGGAACATCTGATAATGCACAAATGAAAAACATGATGTATGTTTTTCCAATAATGATGATAGTGATTTCATATAAAATGCCATCAGGATTACAAATTTATTGGTTGACATCAAGTTTGATTGCTGTTATTCAACAATATTTTATAATGAAAAAAGGAGCTTAGCATGGAAAAAACAATAGAAATAAAAGCTATTGATAAAGAAAAAGCCCTTAAAAGAGCATTAAATATTTTAGGGGTTGAGCTTACTGAAAATGAAGCTGTTGAGATAATTGAAAAAGTAAAACCTCGTAAAAAATTTTTTGGACTATTTGGAACAGATCCTGGACTATATGAAGTTTCTATAAAAACAAAAATTCATACTCCAAAAGTTGAAAAAATAGAAAAAAGTCCGAAATATGAAAAACAAGAAAAGTTTGAGAAAATAGAAAAAATAGAAACTTCTTATAAAAATAATACTGAAAATACTGAGCTTGAAAAAGAAATAACAGAAAAAGTATCTTTCTTTGTTGAGAAAATGAAGTTAGATATAAAATTCAAGCTAAAAAGAATTAAAGAAAGAGTTTATGTAGTTGAATTCTTTGGAAAAGACAATGCCCTTATTATTGGACAAAAAGGAAAAACTTTAAATAGTTTTGAATATATTTTAAATTCTATGATAAAAAATTGTAGAATTGAAATAGATGTTGAAAGATTTAAGGAAAAAAGAAATGAAACTTTAAGAATATTAGCTAAGAGAATGGCAGAAAAAGTTTCTAAATATGGTAAAACAGTTAGACTTAATGCTATGCCACCAAGAGAAAGAAAAATTATTCATGAAGTTGTAAATAAATATCCAGATTTAGACACATATAGTGAAGGAAGAGATCCAAAGAGATATATAGTTATTAAGAAAAAGAGATAGAAAAGAGAGGTTAAGAGTAATGTTATTAGATACTATTGCTGCTATTTCCACTCCAAGAGGTGAAGGTGGAATTAGTATAGTTAGAATGTCTGGACAAGATTCTCTTAATATACTTGAAAAAATATTCAGACCTAAAAATAAAAAAGTTAGTGAATTAAAAAATTATTCAATAAATTATGGTCATATTATTGATAATGAACATATAGTTGATGAAGTTTTAGTTAGCATTATGAAAGCACCGAATACTTATACAAGAGAAGATATTGTTGAAATAAATTGTCATGGTGGTTTTCTTGTTACAGAAAAAGTACTGGAAGTGGTTTTAAAAAATGGTGCAAGAATTGCAGAAATTGGAGAATTTACTAAAAGAGCTTTTTTAAATGGAAGAATAGATTTAACACAAGCAGAAGCTGTAATAGATGTAATACATGGAAAGACAGAGAAATCTCTGTCTTTATCTTTAAATCAACTTAGAGGAGATTTAAGAGATAAAATTGCTACAATAAAAAAATCAGTTTTAGATTTAGCAGCACATATAAATGTAGTTTTAGATTATCCTGAGGAAGGGATAGACGACCCTGTTCCAGAAAATTTAGTTGATAATTTAAAAAAAGCCTCAGCTGAAATAAAAGATTTAGTTTTATCTTATGATAAGGGAAAAATTATAAAAGATGGAATAAAAACAGCTATTATAGGTAAACCAAATGTTGGAAAATCAAGTATATTAAATTCTTTATTGAGAGAAGATAGAGCCATAGTAACTCATATTCCAGGTACAACAAGAGATATAATAGAGGAAGTTATAAATATTAATGGAATACCGCTATTACTTGTTGATACGGCAGGAATTAGAAATACAGATGATGTAATTGAAAATATTGGGGTTGAGAAATCAAAAGAACTTATCAACAGTGCAGATTTAATTTTATATGTAATTGATATTTCAAGAGAAATAGATGAAGAAGATTTTAGAATTTATGATATTATCAATACAGATAAAGTTATAGGTATTTTAAATAAAATTGATATAAAGAAAGATATAGATTTATCAAAGTTTCCTAAAATTGAAAAATGGGTAGAAATATCAGCACTTTCAAAGATAGGAATAGATAATTTAGAAAATGAAATATATAAATTTATTATGAATGAAAATATAGAAGACAGCTCACAAAAATTAGTTATCACAAATGTTAGACATAAGTCAGCACTTGAAAAGACAAATGAGGCACTTTTAAATATTATAGAAACTATTGATAAAGGATTTCCTATGGATTTAATGGCAGTGGATATAAAAGATGCTTTGGATTCTCTTTCAGAAGTTACAGGAGAAATTTCAAGTGAAGATTTGCTGGACCATATTTTTAGTAATTTTTGTGTGGGAAAATAAATAGAAAAATAGTTTGTTATAAATTCTATAAATTTTTCTTGAAAAAAATATTTAATATTTTTAGACTATAATTAAGACTACTTGATAGCCATTAGTGTTTCGAGAGCTCCAAAATGCTCACTCAACAATAATGGACATCGCAGTAGTCCAATTTAGAACTTACATAAATTTACTTTCAAGAAAAATTTTAAAAGTAATTATTTAACTATTTTTCTATTTGATAAAGAGATATGTAGAAAAGGAAGAAGATGAAAGGTAGAAATGGATAAGGATTATGATGTTATAGTTGTAGGGGCAGGGCATGCAGGAGTTGAAGCAGCATTTGCTAGTGCAAGACTTGGAAATAAGGTAGCCCTTATGACCCTATATTTAGATACAATTTCAATGATGTCTTGTAATCCTTCAATAGGGGGACCAGGAAAAAGTAACCTTGTAACTGAAATAGATGTTCTTGGTGGAGAAATGGGAAGACATATAGATGAATTTAATCTTCAACTAAAAGATTTGAACACAAGTAAAGGACCTGCTGCAAGAATTACAAGAGGACAAGCAGATAAATATAAATACAGAAGAAAAATGAGAGAAAAACTTGAAAAAACTGAAAATATCAGTTTAATTCAAGATTGTGCAGAAGAAATTTTGGTGGAAGATATAAAAGATTCTCAAAATTCAAGTTATGAAAAAAAAGTTATTGGTATTAAAACAAGATTAGGAATAATATATAATGCTAAGGCAATAGTTTTAGCAACAGGAACTTTTTTAAAGGGAAAAATTGTAATAGGAGATGTGACTTATTCAGCTGGTAGACAAGGAGAAACATCTGCTGAAAAATTATCTGATAGTTTAAGAGATTTGGGGATAAAAATAGAAAGATATCAGACTGCTACACCTCCAAGATTGGATAAGAAAACTATTGATTTTTCCCAATTAGAAGAATTAAAAGGGGAAGAACACCCAAGATATTTTTCAATTTTTACTAAGAAAGAAAAAAATAATACTGTTCCCACTTGGCTTACATATACTTCAGAAAAAACTATTGAGGTTATTAAAGAGATGATGAAATTTTCCCCAATAGTTAGTGGAATGGTAAATACTCATGGACCTAGGCACTGTCCTTCAATAGATAGAAAAGTTTTAAATTTTCCAGATAAAACAAAACATCAAATATTTTTGGAAATGGAATCTGAAAATTCAGATGAAATCTACGTAAATGGGCTTACAACTGCTATGCCAGCCTTTGTTCAAGAAAAGATTTTAAAAACTATCAAAGGTTTAGAAAATGCCAAAATAATGAGACATGGTTATGCAGTTGAGTATGACTATGCACCTGCAAGTCAACTTTATCCAAGTTTAGAAAATAAAAGAATTTCAGGATTATTCTTTGCAGGACAGATAAATGGAACTTCTGGTTATGAAGAAGCAGCAGCACAAGGATTTATTGCAGGAGTGAATGCAGCTAAGAAGATAAAAGGAGAAAAACCAGTAATAATAGATAGAAGTGAAGCCTATATAGGAGTATTAATTGATGATTTAATACATAAGAAAACTCCTGAACCATATAGAGTGTTACCATCAAGAGCAGAATATAGATTGACTTTAAGATATGACAATGCTTTTATGAGATTATTTGATAAAATAAAAGAAGTTGGAATTGTAGATAAAGATAAAATTGAATTTTTAGAAAAAGCTATCAATGATGTGTATATGGAGATTAATAATTTAAAAAATATTTCTGTTAGTATGAATGAAGCTAATAAGTTTTTAGAAAGTTTAGACATAGAAGAAAGATTTGTAAAAGGTGTAAAGGCTTCTGAAATTTTAAAGATAAAAGATGTTAGTTATGATGATTTAAAAACATTTTTAAATTTAAATGACTATGAAGATTTTGTAAAAAATCAAATTGAAACTATGATTAAATATGAAGTTTTTATTGAAAGAGAAAATAAACAGATAGAAAAATTTAAAAAATTAGAGCATATGTATATACCTGAAAATATAAACTATGATGAAATAAAGGGAATATCTAATATTGCAAGAGCAGGTTTAAATGAAGTGAGACCACTATCTGTTGGAGAAGCTACAAGAATTAGTGGAGTTACTTCAAATGATATAACTCTTATTATTGCTCATATAAATATAAAATAGAATATTATTTGACTTCTATAAAGGCTGGTTTTATTCCAGCTTTTTTTAAATAAAAATAGCTCCTATTCCAGTAAGAGCTATTTTGTTCCTATTATTCTTATAACTTATGAGATATATTTCTATATCTAAACTAATTATAATATTTTATAATTAAAAAGTCAATAGTATGCTATAATAATTTGTTCCTTTTACCTTGATTTCTTAATAGCCTTAATTGGAGGTGAATAGATTAAAAAGGCTTATAACTTATGCAGTGATATTAGTAATCTTATTATTATTAATATCTAAAAATATACAATTAACCTTTATATTTAATTTTTAAGGTTAAAAGTTTCTTTTATGTGGGTGGTTATTCCAGTAACTACCTGCTTTTTTATTAAAAAAATTTTATTGTCAACTTTATTGTCTTGTCAATAAAAATATTTAGTGCTATAATCTCCTCAGGAAATTTAGCTATAAAATATTTTAGGAGGACTAATGAAGGACAGAATAAAAAAATTACAGAAAGAAAAAGATGTTGCAATTTTAGCTCATTATTATGTAGATGGAGAAGTACAAAAGATTGCTGATTATGTTGGAGATTCTTTTTACTTAGCAAAAACAGCAACAAAGTTAAAGAATAAAACAATAATAATGGCAGGAGTATATTTTATGGGAGAAAGTATAAAAATTTTGAACCCAGAAAAAACAGTACATATGGTTGATATTTATGCTGATTGTCCTATGGCACATATGATAACTATAAAAAAAATAAAAGAGATGAGAGAAAAATATGATGATTTAGCAGTAGTTTGTTATATAAATTCAACAGCAGAAATTAAAGCCTATTGTGATGTATGTATAACTTCATCTAATGCAGTTAAAATTGTAAGTAAATTAAAAGAAAAAAATATATTCATAGTTCCTGATGGAAATTTAGCTTCATATATTGCAAAGCAGATTAGAGGTAAAAATATTATTTTGAATGAAGGTTATTGCTGTGTGCATAACTTAGTACATTTAGAAAATGTAATAAAATTAAAAAATGAATATCCTAATGCTAGGGTTTTAGCACATCCTGAATGTAAAGAGGAAATTTTAAATTTAGCTGATTATATAGGAAGTACAAGTGGAATAATTGAAGAGGTTTTAAAAAGTGGAGATGAATTTATAATTGTAACTGAAAGAGGAATACAACATAAGATTTATGAGAAAGCTCCTAATAAAAAATTACATTTTGCAGATACTTTAATATGTAAAAGTATGAAGAAAAATACCTTAGAAAAAATAGAAAAGATTTTATCAGATGGTGGAGATAAGTTAGAAGTTAATGATGAAATAGCTAAAAAAGCTCTAATTCCTTTGAAAAGAATGTTAGAATTGGCAGGAGATTAAAATGAAAGTTGAAAATTGTGATGTTGTTATAATTGGTTCTGGTGTTGCAGGTTTAATTTGTGCTTTGACCTTAGATAAAAAGTTTAAAATAATATTGCTAACAAAGAAAAAAGTTAAAGATAGTAATTCTTATCTTGCACAAGGGGGAATATCTGTTTGTAGAGGAAAAGAGGATAGAGAAGAGTACATTGAAGATACCTTAATTGCAGGACATTATAAAAATGATAGAGAAGCAGTAGAAATATTAGTTGATGAGTCAGAAGAAGCAATAAAAACTTTAATTGAAAATGGAGTTAAATTTACAGGAGATGAAAAGGGTTTATTCTATACAAGAGAGGGAGGACATAGAAAATTTAGGATTCTATATTGTGAGGATCAAACTGGTAAATATATAATGGAAAGTCTTATAGAAAGAATTTTAGAAAGAGATAATATAAAAATAATTGAAGATTGTGAGTTTTTAGATATTATTGAAAAGGAAAATAATTGTTTAGGAATATTAGCAAAAAAAGAAGAAATATTTGCTATAAAATCAAAATTTACAGTTTTGGCAACAGGTGGCTTAGGAGGAATATATAAAAATACTACAAATTTTTCTCATATAAAGGGAGATGGTATTGCAATAGCTATTAGACATAATATAGAATTAAAGGATATTTCATATATACAAATACACCCGACTACATTCTATACAAAGGAAAATGAAAGAAAGTTTTTAATTTCAGAATCAGTAAGAGGGGAAGGAGCTATACTTTTAAATCAAAAATTGGAAAGGTTTACAGATGAATTAAAACCCAGAGATAAGGTTACAAAGGCAATATTAGAAGAAATGCAGAAGGATAAAGCTGAATATGAGTGGCTAGATTTTAGTACAATAAAGCTAGATATTAAAGAGAGATTTCCTAATATTTATAATAATTTAATGAAAAAAGGGATAAATCCACTTAAAGATAAAGTGCCAATAGTTCCTGCTCAACATTATACAATGGGAGGAATTAAGGTTGATATGAACTCTAAAACTTCAATGAAAAATTTATATGCTATTGGAGAAGTTGCTTGTACAGGTGTTCATGGTCAAAATAGACTTGCAAGCAATTCATTACTAGAAAGTGTTGTATTTGCAAAAAGAGCTTCACAGTCAATTATTGACGAAAATAATATTTCTGTTTATAATAACATAACAGATGATGTTTTTAAAAATATAGCAGATAAAATTTTATTGATAGATGAGAAAGAAAATAAAAATATCATAGAGAAAAGGATAAAAGAAGATGAATTTGAGAAAAATAGATAAATTTCAAATGGATGATTCAATAAGAATGGCATTAAAAGAAGATATTACTTCTGAAGATATAAGTACAAATGCAATTTATAAGAATTATAGAATGGCAGAAATTTCACTTTATTCAAAAGAAGATGGTATTTTAGCAGGACTTGATGTATTTAAAAGAGTTTTTGAATTATTTGAATTATTGGATAATTCTGTGGAATTTACAGAATATAAAAAAGATGGAGATAAGGTTTTAAATAAAGATTTAATATTGAAAATTAGAGCTGATGTAAAAACTATATTATCTGCTGAAAGAACAGCATTAAACTATTTGCAAAGAATGAGTGGGATAGCAACTTATACAAGAAAGATGGTGGAAGCACTAGATGATAAAAATATATTATTGCTAGATACTAGAAAAACTACTCCAAATATGAGAATATTTGAAAAATATGCAGTTAGAGTAGGTGGAGGATATAATCACAGATATAATCTTTCAGATGCTATAATGTTAAAAGATAATCATATCAATGCAGCTGGTTCTATAACAGAGGCAATAAAACTTGCAAAAGAATATTCTCCCTTTATTAAAAAAATTGAAGTAGAAGTTGAAGATTTAAAAGGAGTAGAGGAAGCAGTTGCAGCTGGTGCAGATATAATTATGCTAGACAATATGGATATAGAAACAACTAAAAAGGCTATAAAAATTATAAATAAGAAAGCTATAATAGAATGTTCTGGAAATATAGATATAACTAATATAAATCGTTTTAAAGGATTGGAAATTGACTATGTTTCAAGTGGGGCTATAACACATTCAGCTAAAATTTTAGATTTAAGTCTGAAAAATTTGAGGTATATAGATGATTGAAAGGGAAGAAAGAGAAAAGAAAATACTTGAAATTTTAAGAAATAGCGAAACTCTTGTAAGTGGTACATATCTTGCAGAGTTTTTTGATGTTTCAAGACAGGTTATAGTACAGGATATAGCAATATTAAAGGCTAAAAATATAGATATTATCTCAACTAATAGAGGTTATAGATTACTTTCAAAAGGGATAAAAAAAATTATTAAGGTCAAACACGACGATTCAGAAATTAGAAAAGAGTTAAATGCTATTGTAGACCTTGGAGCAAGTGTTGAAGATGTATTTGTTATTCATAAAACTTATGGAAAGATAAGAGTGAGATTGGATATAAAATCAAGGAGAGATGTTGATTTATTGGTAGAAAATATTAATTCTAAATTAAGTAAACCCTTAAAAAATTTAACAGATAATTGTCATTATCACACTATAATAGCTGAAAATGAGAATATTTTAACTGAGGTTGAAGATAAATTAAAAGAACTTGGAATTTTGATAGAATAATTCTTTTGTAATTGACTTTTATATAGTTTGAATATATAATGTATAATATAAAAGGAAGTTCAAAAATGGCTTCCTTTTTAAAATTCTAAAATTTTTTTTATTTCATTTTTATTTTTTATAAAATGGACTTTTTCTTTATATTTTTCAAATATTTTTATTATTTCTTTCATATTTTCATTTTGAAATTTGTCTGTCCATTTTAATAAATTTAGTAAAGATTTCAAAGTTTCTTTTTTACCAGCTTCTAATCTTAATTTTCTTTTAATAAATCTTTTTATAATACGAAATTTATAAATATATTTTGGTAAATCTAAAACATAAATAATATCAGCATCTTTAAAACTTTGTTCAAGCCATTTATAATAAATACCCTCTATAATCCAATCATCTTTTTCTAATATATTTAGAAGTAATTTATCTCTTTTCTCAATTTCTGTCTTTATTCCATATTTTTGTGAAGAATTATCCCAATATATATTATCTAAATCATAGTGAGAAATATTATATTTATTTGATAATTTTTTTGCAAGATAAGTTTTACCTGTACCACTACAACCAATAATATGAATTTTCAAAGGAATATCCTCCTATAATTTTATTTTTGTTTATAAGAATATATGTTAAATAAGTATAGCAATTTTTTCCTAAAAATACAATTATAATTTATAATATTAAATATTTTGTGATATAATTTATCAATAGAAAATAACAGAAGTTGAGGGAAAGATATGGGATTGATAACAAATTTTTTATCTATAATTATTGGTGGAATTTTAGGTTTGACAATAGGAAAAAAATTTAATGAAGATATAAAAAATATTATTGTAGACTGTGCAGGAATTTTTATTATGGTTATAGGAATTAAAAGTGCATTAGTTGCTGAGAAGGATATAATGATATTGATATACCTTATTATTGGAGCAGTGATAGGACAAATTATAAATATAGACAAGAGAATAAAGGATTTTAGCCAATTTCTTGAAAATAAATTTGTTAAAGAAAAGAATTCTTTAAATAATGAAAAATCCTTTGCAAAAGGCTTTTCAACAGCTACAATACTTTATTGTGTGGGAGCTATGGCAATTCTAGGTTCAATAAATAGTGGACTTACAAATGACAATACTATTTTAAATATAAAAGCAATATTAGATGGGGTTATATCAATAGTTCTAACCTCTATATATGGGATAGGAGTTATTTTTTCTGCTATTTCTGTAACTCTTTATCAGGGAATATTTTATCTTTTTGCAAGCCAAATTAAAGATTATCTAAATCCACAAGCAATATCAGAATTGAATGCCGTTGGAGGAGTTTTAGTTCTTGCAATAGGGATAAATATGACATTTAAAAAAGATATAAAAACTGCAAATATGCTACCTGCAATTTTTATACCTTTATTAGTTTCAATTTTTGCTTAGGAGATATAGATATATAGAGCTAAATTATTTTTAACTAGTTTATTGTAAAATTCTTTGAATTCATTAAATCTATCCATTATATCTTCAATATCAAAAATATATTCTTCTTCTTTCATAGAAGAAAATTTTCTTTTAGTTTTTACCCCTAAATAATTAAATTTTTCTCCTTTAAAATTTTCACTTGAAAATTCTTCAATAGTTCCTATTTTTTTAAAATAATCTTTAATATTAATTTTATTTAAAAACTCACTTATTTCTTTAACTTTTTCTTTACAACTACAATAAGAGTAAATATCCCCAGGAGCAAAACTAACTGTTGCCTCTCCTAAAAATGCTTCAACAAATAGATCTCTTTCATTTTTTCCTTGAAAATCCTTCTCTTCTAATTCTTTTCCACCTGTATACAAATAGTAAAAATCTTTTGCTGAAAAAACTCTTAATATATGTTGTGGCTCTAAATCTGTAAAATCTTCATCAAAAAATTTTCCATCAAGAATTTTTGGAATTTCCTCTTCATTAATACCATAATAACATAAGTCCATACCCATAATAAAACCCCCTAGCTTTTTTCTTATTATACCACAAATAAATATACTTTACTTAAATATAAAAATATGATATTTTATATTTAATAAATAAAAATAAGAAATATTAAAAAAGAGTAAGAGATTTTTAAATATAATTAAAATAATAAAAAAAGGAGTGATGAATATGGCAACAATAACACTAAATATTACTGATGAACAAAAAAAATTTTTAACTGATTATTCTAATTCTAATAATATAAATTTTAATAATATGTTTGCATTATTTATTGAATATTTAGAGGATATGGAAGATATTAAAACTATTGAAAAAATAGTCAATGATCCTAACACAAAATATAGTGAAGGTATGGAAGACCTTGCCAAAGAATGTGGAATAGATTATGAAGCATTATAAAGTTATTAAGACTGATGATTTTAAAAAAGATTTTAAAAAGTTAGATAATTCTATACAAATTTTGATATTAAAATATATTAAAAAACTTGAAAATAGTACAGACCCCAAAGCATATGGAAAACAGTTAAGTGGAAATCTTGCAGGAGAATATAGTTTTAGAGTTAGTGATTATAGAATATTGGCAATAATTGAAGATAATGAATTTAAAATTTATGCTATTAAAATTGGACATAGAAGTAAAGTATATGATATACAAGAAATACAATATAATTTAAAAAAGTAGAGAATACTAAATTAAATATTTTTAATAGAACTTATTAACTAATTTTATGCAAAAAACTTCCTTAAAAAATATTTAGGGAAGTTTTTATTTACTTAAATATAAAAATATGTTATTTTATATTTAAGGAGGATAAAAATGTCAAATAAATATGAAAATTTAATAAAATCATATTATAAAAAGCAAAATATAGAAGATGAATATATAAAAAGAATAGAAAATCCAGCTACATTTATTACAGATTTAAAAATTAATCCTATAAAAAGAGGAAATAAGATTTTAGATAAAGAATATAATTTATTTTATGTAAATTTAATGGAACATACCTTATTGCAAGAAATAATAATAAAAAATAGTAATCAAATTAATCTAATCTCTAATGAATTACCACAAATTGCTATAAAAGATATTATTATAAAAATTTTATCTAATGAACTATATAAAACTAATAAAATTGAAGGAATAGAGACTGTTAAAAGTGAGATACATACTTCACTAAAAGATAATAAAAAACTTAATAATAAGAGTAATAAGCTAGATGGTATTATTAAAAAATATAAAGACATAATGGAAAAGAACTTTAAAGATACTCAACATATAGATAATCTTTCAAGTTTTAGAAAAATATATGATGAAATGTTTGAAGATTTTGAAAAAAGTGGAAACTATAAATTAGATGGAAAATATTTTAGAAAAGATACAATAAAAGTAATTAATGGACTAGGTAATACTATACATATAGGTATTAATGGAGAAGAAGCAATAGAAAAAAATATAGAAGATTTAATTCAATTTATGAATAGAAAGGATATTCCATTTTTAGTAAAAGCAAGTATTAGTCATTTTTTCTTTGAATATATACATCCTTTCTATGATGGAAATGGAAGATTTGGAAGATATTTATTATCACTATATTTAGCTAGAAAATTAGATATTTTAACAGCTTTTTCTCTTTCTTACTCAATATCAAAAAATTTAGATGATTATTATAAATCTTTTGTTGAAGTAGAAGATGTAAATAATTATGGAGAAATAACATTTTTTGTTGATAATATCTTAAAAACTATAAAAAGTGGGCAAGAAATGATAATAGAATTATTGAATGATAGTGTTATGAAATTTAAGCATTCAATGGAAATTTTAAATGAATTGACAAAAGATTTATCAGAAAAAGAAAATATAATGTTACAAATATATTTACAAAATTATTTATTTAACGATTATGGTGAAATTACTAATATTGAATTAACAGATATTATAGGTGGTTCAACTCAACAAACTATAAATAAATATACAGAAGAATTAGAAAAGAAGGGATATTTGATTAAAATAAAACAAAGACCTTTGACTTATACTTTATCTAATAAAATAACTGATAAAATATAAAAGTAACTGTATTTATGTATAAGCTAATTAATAATGTTATTATCAAAAAGTTTTCTAAAATTTGTAAATTAATAAATTTTAGAGTATAATACATTTAAAACATTATAAATAAAAGAAAAGTAATAATAAATTAATAAAAAAAGTTGATAAAGAGGTAATAAAATATGTCAACATTAACAATAAATTTCAATGATATGATTGAAAAAATGATTGGGAATAATGAAGAAATTAGAATAAAAGGAGAAACTAAAAGTAAAGATTTAGTAATTTTAAATGCTAATAAATATGATAAATTATTAACAGAATTAAATAATCTTATGTACATACAAAAAATATTAAAAAGAGCTGAAGAAACAGATGCAGAATATCATACATTTGAAGAAATGGAAAAAATGATAGAGGAGATAAAATAGTGAAAGATGGTATTTTATGGCATCCAGATGAACATAGATTAGTATATGATGTTTTTGATGATACAGTTAGAGTTTTGAGTTGTGAAGGACACTATAAAGATAAAAATTTTGATGAATATTGAAGTAAAAAGGAAGTTGAAAAAGACTTTCTTTTTATTTTGTAATAAAAATAATAGAAATATCTTGTAATAATTGCTATAATTAAAAATAGATGAGTTAGGAGAGTATATGGAAAAGAAATTTCGGGGGGAAATCCCATTTTGGTTGAAGAATAAAAAGAATAATCTTGTGTATATCTGTTCATCTAACAGAAATATAGACGATTATTTTTTTGTGTTAAAAGATTTTTATAAAGGAAAAATTCTCAGAATAAAAAAAGAAAATGAAGTTGGAGAATTAAAAAAATATAATTATGATTTATTAGAACTTATAAACTCAAATGAAAAATTTATAATTCTTATTTCCTTGGATTATTTTTTAGAAGATTATTATTCAGAAGCCAATAGTATTTTTATTGAAAAAGGAAAAAATATCAATATTAAAGATTTAGAAGAAAAATTGATTGATGCAGGGTTTGAAAAAACATATATGGTAGCACAAAAGAAGGAATATTCTATAAGAGGAGATATTTTAGATATATTTAATATCAATCAAGATAATCCTGTGAGAATAGAATTTTTTGGAAATGAAGTTGATAGAATAACATATTTTGATATAAATTCTCAATTAAGTATAGAAAAAAAAGACAGTATAGAATTGTATATAGACAATAATAAGAACAAAAAAGATTTTTTTTCTCTTATGTCTATGAACGAAAATAAAATAGATTATTACTATGAAAATAATGATATATTACAAGCTAAAATTAAAAGGTTAATAAGTGAAAATCTGGATAGAGAAGAAGATATTTTAAATAAGGTGTCTGAACTTTCTAAGATAGGTATACAGATAGAAATACAAAAATTTACAGAGGAAGAATTAAAACAATTTGAAGTTATAGACAGAGTTAAAAAATTATCTGAAAATACAAAAATTACAATTTATTCAGAAGAAGCTACTAGATATAAGGAAATATTTAAGGGTTATCCTGTTAAATTTGAAAAATATCCACTTTTTGAAGGATATAAAACAGATGATAAGTTGATATTGACAGATAGAGAAATCAAGGGTATTAGAGTAAAAAGAGAAAGAGTTGAAAAGAAAGTACTAAGATATAAAGCTGTTGATGAAATAAAAGAACAAGATTATGTAATCCACGAAAACTTTGGTGTAGGAATATTTTTAGGTTTAGAAAATATTGAAGGGCAAGATTATTTAAAAATAAAATATGCAGATGAAGACAAGTTATTTGTTCCTGTTGATAGTATAAACAAGATAGAAAAGTATATAAATATTTCTGATGTTATACCTGAAATCTATAAATTGGGTAGAAAAGGTTTTAAAAGAAAGAAAGCTAAATTAAGTGAAGATATAGAAATTTTTGCTAAAGAAATTATAAAAATACAAGCTAAAAGAAATTTAGGAAATGGTTTTAAATTTTCAAAAGATACTGTTATGCAAGAAGAATTTGAGGAAACTTTTCCATTTACAGAAACACCTGCACAATTAAAAGCTATTGAAGATGTAAAAAGAGATATGGAGTCTGGAAAAGTTATGGATAGGCTTATATGTGGAGATGTAGGTTTCGGAAAAACAGAGGTTGCTATAAGGGCAACATTTAAAGCTGTGATGGATGGTAAACAAGTAATTCTTTTAGTACCTACAACAGTTTTAGCAGAACAACATTATGAAAGATTTAGTGAAAGATTTAAAAATTATCCTGTACATATAGAAATTTTAAGTAGAGTACAATCTAAAAAAGAGCAAACTGAAAGTCTTAAAAGAATAGAAAATGGTTCAGCAGATTTAGTAATTGGAACCCATAGACTATTGTCAGATGATATAAAATTCAAAGATGTGGGACTTCTTATAATAGATGAAGAACAAAAGTTTGGAGTTAAAGCAAAAGAGAAATTAAAAAAGATTAAAGGTGATATAGATGTTTTGACTTTAACAGCAACTCCTATTCCCAGAACTTTGAATTTATCACTATTAGGAATTAGAGATTTATCTGTAATAGATACTTCACCAGAAGGCAGACAAAAAATTCACACAGAGTATATAGACAATAATAAAAATTTAATTAAAGATATAATTCTGTCTGAAATTTCAAGAGAAGGACAAGTTTTTTATATTTTTAATTCTGTAAAAAGAATAGAAAGTAAGGTAAAAGAAATAAGAGAATTATTGCCAGAATATATAAAGGTTGACTATATTCATGGGCAAATGTTACCAAGAGATATTAAAAAGAATATTCAAGAATTTGAAAATGGGAATATAGATGTCTTGGTGGCAACAACTATTATAGAAAATGGTATAGATATAGAAAATGCTAATACTATGATAATTGAAGGAGTTGAAAAGTTAGGTCTATCACAAGTTTATCAGTTAAGAGGAAGAATAGGTAGAAGTACTAAAAAAAGTTATTGCTATATGCTTATGAACGAAAATAAAACTAAAAATGCTAAGAAAAGGGAAGAAAGCATAAGAGAATTTGATAATTTAACAGGTTTAGATTTAGCAATGGAAGATTCAAAAATCAGAGGTGTTGGAGAAATTTTAGGAGAGAAACAACACGGGGCAGTTGAAACTTTTGGTTATAATCTATATATGAAGATGTTGAATGAAGAAATCTTAAAATTAAAGGGAGAAGCAGAAGAAGAACTTGATGATGTTGATGTTGAACTTAATTTTCCAAGATTTTTACCAGATAGCTATATAGAGAAAAATGAAAAGGTAAAAATATATAAAAGAGCCTTAGCTTTGAAAAATTTAGATGAATTAGAAAATTTGCATAATGAATTAGAAGATAGATTTGGAAAAATTAAATCTGAGGCAAAAGGATTTTTTGATTTTATAAAAATAAGAATAATAGCAAGAGAATTAGGAATTACAACTATAAAACAAGATAAAGAAAATAAAGATAGAATTTTAATTAATTTTGATGAAAAGAAAATAAATGTGGATAAGATTATTTATTTGTTGAGCAATAAGAAAATAATGTATTCAAAATTTACGAGAACCATTGGATATAATGGAGATATTTTTGAATTTTTTAGAATGTATAAAAAATAGTTCGTTACTAGCCAGATTTCTTAACAGATAAAAATTAAGAATTCGCTGCAAATTCACTAAACTCACTTCGTTCAAACACAGTG